>Ga0114971_10000353_pt1 | contig 29384 bp, 29 predicted proteins | sample M_140625_MF_Meta_FD_87320 | JGI IMG/M metagenome (GOLD analysis project Ga0114971, IMG submission 87320) | Freshwater microbial communities from Lake Montjoie, Canada to study carbon cycling - M_140625_MF_MetaG | ecosystem: Environmental > Aquatic > Freshwater > Lake | place: Lake Montjoie... | reverse complement strand
GTATTTAAAGCATTTACGAGTAAAAATGGAATTTTGAATTTTTTTTGAAAATTTAATAATCGCATTTTGAAAATTGGACATTTTAAAAATGTCCATTTTTGAAAAGTGACCCCATTTCTTTTTTGGATTTTAAGGGGGTACCACTAATTCTTTCGTTAAATTTACAGAAAATATATAAAATTGTTTCGTATGAATTATTTCGCATAAATTATACAATCGCCATCCAAATGAGAAAAATAAAAATATCCGCATAATTTAGATGCATCCACGTTTTGATTTCGTGTTTTCTTATTGGATATTTGTATGGTTTTTACTATATCATTTCAAAATAGTATCCTATAATCCAAAGGCAGGATTAGCCATAGCATTATTTACAAACGTACTCATGTTATTCTTCATGATTTCCTATAAAAATTCGTTCCATTATATTGTATTATTTTCACTTATACAAATGTGTATAAAAATCTTACCATTATGGAGTTTACAAAATACGACAATACATAATAAGGATATAATGGCAACAATCATATTATTTATTATGTATAATATTTGGTTGGCAATCAATCATGAGAACATGGTTCATTTGAGTGAAATAGGATATGAAGCAGTGAAACATAATAAAATAAATACACCCATTATTTATTGGATAGACAAATGGGTAGCACTTCCCAAATAAAAATATCATTTTAATATAACCAAATGAAATTTTTAGAGTTAGAAGATTTTTTAAACCTCTTTAAAAGAAAACCTCAAACCTTGACTGAATTTATCAATGAAGCCCAGGTAAAAATAGGTGATAAAAAAGAACCTCTAAAAAACTACATGAAAAGAAAAGATATTGAAAAACCGATTATCAAATTACTCTTGGAGAACATTGAAAATCGCAATGAATATTTAACCCGATATTATAATTTATCATTATCTGTAAATCCGGAAAAATTACATATCACCACTCCGGCTATGAAAAATAAAGAAATGAATAATAATATTGAGTTGAAATACAAAAATATTATTCGGAATATGCACTATCAACATATTTTGAAACATACCGCATCGGGAATTGATAATGTAGCCACTTTTTTGAATATGCTGGACGATTTATACTTGAATTCCATTATTGATTATAAACTATTAACCCCGAGTGCAATTCATTATATACAAAAAGGACGTATTGGTAGTGTATTCTCATCCTATTTTTTTAGAGCATCCATCATGAACCCCTATTTAGTATATTCTTTGAATCATTCCGTATTAAAAGGTAGTAAAATATTTACGCCTACTTTGGGTTGGTCGTCGTATTGTTATGGATTTATGGAATGTCCGATGGTAACCGAATATGTGGGGACCGATGTTATACCAGATGTATGTAAGAAAACCGCTGAATTTGCCAAAACCTATTATCCAACAAAGAAGACGACTATCTATTGTAAACCATCCGAAGATTTAATGAAATCGGCGGCATTTAAAACCAAATATAAATCATATTTTGATGTAGTCTTTTTCAGTCCACCTTATTATGAATTGGAACTCTACGAAAGTAAACAACAAAGTACGGAAAAATATAAAACCTATGAAGAATGGTTGGAAAAATATTGGGAAGCCACAATTCAATTATGTCATTATGCCCTCGCGCCAAAAGGTAAAATGTGTTATATTTTATCTGGTTATGGTTCTCAAAATACGGGCAATAGTTATGATTTATTAAAAGATATGAATACAATTACTAAAAAATATTTTACTATGAAATCACAACAGCCAATGTATAACAAGGACGTACATGTTACCAAACATAAAGAAGCCGCCGAACGAATCATGATATTTGAGAAATAACCCACAATTATTTCATTCGTAATGTTTGAAAAGCAATATCAAAATATGGAAAGACTAAACAATAATTATATTTGAATAATTTATGATGAAGAACATGATGATTATAACAGAGACTAGAATGCGATAAAAATCCCATGGTTACGTAAAAATATACGGCGATAAAATATTCAAACCAATCCATTTTAATAAACAATAACGGCGAATGTAAACACGAAATATAAAAAATGATATCTGTGCTGGTAAAATAGAGGGAATCTAATGGATAGACTACTACATTTTCATGATGTTTGGAATGTATTTGTTTATAAAATTTTTTGTCATGTATTACGCGGTGATAAACGTAATATGATAATTCGGCGATGATTGAATAAGCCGCACAATTTAATATAGTTTGTAAGAAAGAATGGGGATTCGTATCAAACCTCCCAATAAAATAAACATTGATAAGAGTAGTTGTACTAAAAACCGGCAAAATCGTTTTCCCAATCGTAACAATATATTCGCCGAATTTGGATTTATTTTTTATAACTTCGGGATTGATAAATTCAATCTGTTTAATTTTACATATATTATAGGCGGTAAAAATAGAGGAACCAAATATGGATAATACAAAACAAGCAGATTTGACAAATTGTAAAAACATGGGTATATATTTTTACAATTTCGTTTTTATGTTATTTATGAAAACATTTTACATTATCTATAATTTCATTTGGGTAATTCATTTGCTCTAATATTTTAATTGCGCCTTGGATTTTAGAGATACCTCGTTTCATTTTATATGTATATTTCAAAGAACCATCATCCTGGTTCTCAACCAACATTTTATAATTCTGTATACATTCCGATTTTTTAAATTTCTTACAAATGTCCACATAATGGGTTGTCAACATGAAATTCACATTTTTGAATTTGGATAAATATAATAAGAAAGCATATGCCGATTTGGTCGCCTCTTTTGGATTTGTACCTGAATATAATTCATCAAAAATACAGAAATGTCGGGTGTTCTCAATATTCGTTCCATTAATGATATCAATAATTTCTTTACATCTACGAGATTCGGCTTGAAATAATGAATCACGACCAGAAGTATCCGGAATATTCAAATAAGAATGAATATGTGTATATGGTTTGAGAACACACGCAGAATAAAACCCACACCCCAATTGTTGGGTAAAAATGACATTAATTGTAGTTGTTTTAATCATAGTGGTTTTTCCACCGGCATTTGGAGAGGAAATAATCATATTTTTATCAAAATCACAATCATTTTTCACCGGGTTCTCATCCATCAATGGAGGATAATATTGTTGTGTGAATTTACATTTATGGTTGTTCTCATCAAAATCCGCATAAGAGACGATTTTATTTTCCAGGTTCTCAAATACTCCTAATAAATTATTGGTATATCCCTCAAATCCAAAAGCAAATACGAGTGATTCTTCATACGCTTCATTTGAATGTAATTCATAGAAACATTTTAATAAATGACCTAATTCGGTAAATTTGTCAAAGGTAACTGAGAAAGGCTTTATATTTACAATTAAATTATAAAATTCTAGTAATTGTTCTCTATGTCGTAAAATATCTTTATGAAATTCGGAATATGAACCGGATTTCGCATTGATTGTTAAAAATGTATCCATATTATGAATGGAATATTTTATAAAATTACGTATTTCAAATAGATAATCATTTACACGATTTATGTTATGATACATGCGGTAACATGCCGTTATATTTTGGTATATTTGTAATAAATAAAATCCGAGTATAAATAGTAAATAAATAAATTTATCAAAGGTCATATTCGTAAATCCCATGGCCAATGCTTTACCAATAAAATGGTGACGGGCAATATCTTTTAATACTTCTAAATACATAGAGAATGTAATAGGGATACCCTGTATTTTTAAAATGATAAATGGAATGAGTAATAAAAAGAACGGTAAAATGAAACTAATAATCGGAGAGGCGATATTTAAAAAGGAAATAACTTGTAACATTGAAGTAGATTTATTGAAATCTTTGAGTATATCCCAATCAATATAATTGTATTTACCCAAGAAATCGCCATTATGTTTCATTTCCGCCCAAATTTCGGAAATTTTGGCGCAATCCATTAGATAGGGATTTTCCGATTGTCTTTCTTTAAAGGTTCTCATATTTTCTAAAAGGGATTTGGTATCATTTAAATATCCAATATTGGTGGTATAATATTTTTTCCATTCCGGTATCATTTTATCGGCAAATGGGTGTTGTGGTTTGAATAAATAATGATACATAGATTTTTGTTTTTCGTTTTGACAAGAATCTAATTCCAAATCCGTGGATACGATATCAGATAGCGTGTATTTATCTTCTAAATATTGAATGGGTAATTTAAAATCTTTCACCAGGTTCTCTTTATTCAATGAAGGCTTCTTTTTTTGTGCGGCATTTATTTCTAATGGAAAAGAAATACAATTAAATAACATAGTAATATAAATTTCAAATATATTTTGTCAAAATTATAAACGAATTTGAGAACCTGAAATAAATATTATTTTATAAAAGAACATAAATTTATGATGCTATATAATATAATAATTATAAATTATGCCACAATATACATTAGCCGAATTTAATTCCATTATGTTTGGTAAATTTGATTATAAATTACCGGACAATATAGATAATATAATTCTTAAATTGAAAGAGGAAGTACAATTATATATAGGTTCTACTCAAATAGAAACCCCTACTACTTACGAAAAACCAATGAAAAAATTAAATAGTCATTATCAACATAAAAAATCAGGTAGATCACATACGAAACAGGTAACAGATGAAGATTGGGAAGCCGTTAGAAATCCGGTACCATTTAAAGCAACTGTGATAGATAAAAAAGAAGGAATAGAAAAATCTATCAATGATATCCGAGTATGTTTAAATAAGATATCGTCTAAAAATTATCAAGGTCAATTGGAAACAATTATTGAGAACATCAATAACATATTATTAGATAATGAGAATAAGATAGAAGATATGAAGACGATTGTAAAAGCGATATTTGATATAGCAAGTAATAATAAGTTTTTTTCGGAATTATATGCGGATTTATATAAAGCATTAGGTGATAAATATTCAGAATTCTATTTAATCATAGAAGAATTTATAATTCAATATAAGGAAAATGTCAAAGAAATTGTATATGTAGATCCGAATGCTGATTATGACAAATTTTGTAATTATAACAAAACCAACGATAGACGCAAGGCTCTTTCTGCGTTTATCGTGAATTTAATGAAAAAACAAATCATACCAAAAAACACATTATTGGATATTATTTTATATTTACAAGGGTTGGTAACAACCTATATAGATGAACCAAAACGATTGAATGAAGTAGAAGAAATCACGGAAAATCTATTTATCATGATTCCGAATATAAAAGTGGAATGTAGCGGTCTGGATGTTTGGAATGCGATCGTAGCAAATGTCGTAGAATGTTCCGCATTAAAAGCCAAAGATAAACAGAGTTTGTCAAGTAGAGCAATATTTAAATATATGGATATTGTAGATAAACTGAATAAATAATATCTTTGTAAAAATAGAATAAAAAATAAAATACTACATTATATATAATGGTGAAATCAAAGATCAATCCAGATAAAGTTATATATAATGAAATAAAAAGTATAGATGATGGGGATATCGGTTATGCTTCATCCGTTTATGAAATAGAATTATATAATAATAATATTGAGATTGTATTAGGCCGAGAAAAATATACATATTCCGATTATGGTATTATCTATTATACGATTTATTTATTATTAGGTAGTTCACCGGTAGCAAGAATCGGTGTATTTGAAATAGAAAGTAATCATTTGATTAGTATATTAGATGAGGATAATGATATAGATTTATCCAAAGGAAATATTTTATTATTTGATAATGAGGAATATATTCTTCGTAAAATAAAAGAATATAGAGAAAGTAATGAAGATTTAGAAGAGGTGGATGAAGAGATAGAAGATATAGAAAAAAATGACAAAACGGAAGAATCCGTCCAATCTGATAAAAATGCCTCTGACGATGATTCAGACGATGATGCGACGAGAATGAGGATACCCGAAAATAAAAAATCAAAGGAAACCGAAAAAACCAAAGAACAATTGAAGAATGGAGCATTTGATATAGATGATAGCGTGAAACCACCCAAAACATTAGCGGAAGAAACAGAAGAAGATAGTGAAAAAATGAAACACGAATATGTAGAAAATACCCGAAATGTATGGATACAACAATTTATGAAAAACGAACATTATAATGTCTTGGATGTTCCCGGCGATGGAGATTGTTTTTTTCATACGTTGGTGGAAGCATATGCGCAAATAGGTCATAAAACAACGACTGACAAATTACGAGCATTGTTGGCAGATGAAGTGACTGATGAAACCTATCAGCAATATCGGACATTATATATGAATTTTATGGGGGAAATTCAAGCAAAAGAAACAGAAATGAAAGACGCAAAAAAAATAATAGCGGAATTGAAAAAGCGCAGTGAAAAGACAACCGATAAAGAGGAATCTAAGTCTCTATTAAAAGAAGCGAAAAATATGGTAGACCAATATAATAAGATGAAACTTCAAAAAGAAGATACGAAAGAAATGATGTCCGAATTTGAATTTATGGAGGGAGTGGATAGTTACGAAAAATTCAAAGGGATTATCAAAAAGACCGATTTTTGGGCGGATACCTGGGCGATTTCTACGTTGGAAAAAAAATTAAATATGAAATGTATTATTTTATCCGAGGAAGCATATAAAAATGGCGATTTAGATTCGGTTTTACAATGCGGTCAATTGAATGACGATATTACAAAATTAGATAATTATTCTCCTGAATTTTATATTATCGTAAGTCATCAAGGCAATCATTATCAATTAATTACATATAAAGAAAAACACATATTGAAATATCCTGAAATACCCTATGATATAAAAGCATTAATTATCAATAAATGTATGGAGAAAAATGCCGGACCCTACTATTTGATAAAGGAATTTCGTAATTTAAAAACGAAATTAGGATTGTCACCAGATGAAGGGGCGCCGGTGGACGATGAAACTGAAGATATACAAATGTATGATCCTGAAACTATATTTATGGTTTATTCTAAATCCGCAAAAGCAAAAGCAGGTAAAGGATCCGGTGAAAAAATAAATAAAAATAGACTCACTGATTTTAATACATTGAATAAAGATAAAGTGTGTGAGGATTGGCGTAAAAAATTGGATGATGATTGGATTTCGCCGTTTACCATAGATGGAAAACGATGGGCTTCGGTAGAACATTATTTTTTAGGTTGTCAATACAAAAAAGGTTATCCGGATATATATGCTACTTTTTCATTAGATAGTGAAACCGATATTAGTAAAGATGTCGCATTAGCGAAACAGTCGGCAAAAAAAAGTAATAAATTAAAATCCAAACAAAAAGTACCGGATCATGTAAAAATAGATGCGGATTTCTTTGAGGTTGGCGTGAAGCCGCGATATATAGAAGAGCGCAAACGAGCGTTAGTTGCCAAATTTTCTCAAAATATGGATTTGAAAAAAATATTGATGGAAACCAAAAATGCGAAATTGATGCAATTTGAAAGAGGCGATACGCCTAAAATAGACGATTTATTAATGAAAGTGCGGGTGGCAATTTCGGATGAAGATAAATCAAAAGAATAAAAAAGATTTCATTTTAGCAAAATGAAATCTTTTTCATGGCAATCCAAGTAATAATTAAAATGTTTTTAAAACAATAGGTATACCGGAAACTGTATACCAAAATTTGTCTAAAACATCATCGGAGGTGAAAGTAGTTCCATCGGTAAAATCTATTGTAACGGTTGGATTTACTGAGTCGCCATTTTCATTTACATGTGCTAATGTTTGGGAAATAGTTTGGATAGGTCTATTCTCAATAGCTAAACTATTAGAATCAGTTGCTAAAGTTGTTTTTTTACCATTTGTAAATATACTAATCGCTGCGTATGAATATTGACCGGTTGATAATGTATCATAAATAGCGGTGTTGATAATATCGTAGTTAGTTGTTTTCAACTGAGTTGTCATTTTATAATGTAATGTTATATATTATTTCCAGTAGGGAAACCAAGGTTTCCCCTACGACCCCTTCCTTTTCCCTCCCTTATCTAAAAAATCCTAAATATTTTCCTAAATATATTTCATGTTCTCTAAATTATAAACAAAAAAGGAGGGAGCGTAGGAGCAGAACACCTAATAATGGTTTCCCCACAAAGGGAGGGAGCGTAGGAGCAGAACATCTAACATTGGTTTCCCCACAAAGGGAGGGAGCGTCCGAGGGAACCGTAGGTTCCCTGGAGAAAATTGAATTACTTTTTTCTAAATATTTTATAGGCAATCAAACAACCAAACAATCTCAAACAACTCTCTAAACTAATTCTTTTATTAAGAACAATGGAATTTACATCAGCACCAGCACCATTAACTAAATTATACGTACCATTTAAAAGTCTCTATATCCCAGTATTACCAAAGGATATGTCATTAGATGGAGAACATTTATTTGACGAAGCCACTTTAAAAAATTATTTTGAAGAAAAAGTACAATTAGGTAAAGTAAATCGTATTGATTATGTAGAAAAAAAGTTACCAAATAACGGTACAAACATTTCGGCATTCGTCCATTTTGATATGTGGTATGAAACCGCTGAAAATGCTCTATATGATTTGAAGGAAGAATCTGAAATCAAGTTAAACGGTTATTGGACTCCAAATAGAGGTCAATTTATTAATATTCGCTCCATCAATAATTTAGCATTACACCGTTATTTAGCGGTGAGAATTAATAAAACACCGATTCCAGAAGTAAAAGTTCCGGAATTAAATATTCATCAATTAATTTCCAGTAACAAATTCATGGAAAATTTAATTGAAGAACAAAAAATAAAAATGGAAGAAATGGAAGATAAAATTCGTATATTAACCTCATTATTACAATTATCCGAAGAATCTAAAACCGAAATAATGGAACCATTGACAATGAAAGATTTAGATAATACTGGCATTGAATATGCTGGTGAACCAACCGCAGTATAAATTACAAAAATATTATAAAAATAAAAAAGGGCGAAAGCCTTTTTTTATTGGGTTGTTACCGTCATACGTAATGTATTATATAATTCAGGAATTATACTATTTGCATTTTTTGAATTACGAAACCAATTTTCAAACAAAAGTAGAGAACTGGTATATTCTGTGTTTTTATAATGGTCCTCTATGAATTTACAATACTTTTTAATATTGTCAGGTGTATGTTTCATTTGTAATGTAAAAATTCCATTGTTTGAATTATTATCAAGACACCAAATGATATAGTCATCTATATAAAACATGAATATAGATTTTATGATATAATATGAGAGAACATTTGTATCTTCTTCATATTTTATTGTTCGTTCTCTTTGAGCGAGTGACGTTTTTTCATATAATTTTTTATAATCTATTTTGTAATGATAGAGAACTTTGGCACATTGAAACAAAGAATATAATCTTTCATTATGTATTCTGTTCTCCACTTCAATAATTAATTGGTCTATATTTTCATAAAAATGAATTGTAGATTTTGTTTGGTTAAAATATACGATAAACATCACATTTAATAATTCAGCCCACATTTCACAATAGGTTTCAAATAAATTAACATCCGATGATAACGGAAATAGTTTGAGTATTTCTACTGAACCATCATTTGGTGTATTATCCAATTCGGAAAAATCTAATCCAAAAGCATGGAACGATTCATGAATGAGAACTTTGAACCATTCTTCTTCTCTAAATATATTTATTTCATTATCTTTTTTACAAGACATAGTATACCCGGTATTGGCATGTTCTTGTCCTATAATGCCTCCATCGGTTGGTAATATTTTTTTTAATTTTGTTAAATATAAATAGATTTTTAGTTCAGAAGAGCATTTAGCTTTGGCATAGGTTTTTGCTATGTATAACCAAATATATACCCATTTGATATATTTTTGGACGGCATCTTCATTCATTGTATTTGTATACAAGAATACTGAAAAATTATTAGAATCAATGCTGAAATGATATTGATATTCTGTTCCTTTCATATTTTTAATTTCATTTTGGTTTTCGTTAGACATATATCCAAACTCGCGACTTTGGGTAAACGTATTTGAAATTTGCGGTTTTAATTTGCTTGCTATGTTTTTATCTTTTTGTTCGCCTTGTGAAAATAATGTAAATAATTCAGTTATAACGCCTTTGCTTTTGCTTTTGCTTTTACTATTAAATCGTTGTTTATCTATTTTGAAATTTTGTAATAAATCAATAATATTGGTATATTTCGTATATTTTTTTGACATTGGTTATTATAATAGTAGATAAAAAATTGAATTTGAAAATGTATAATTTATAATTATTAAAAAACGGACACTAAACCAATATATTTTACAAAATGGGGATTAAATATTTGAACCGATTTCTGATGGATAATTGTAGTAAAAAATCTATCAAAAAATGTCATTTAAGTGCGTTGAAAAATAAACGGCTTGTCATAGACGCCAGCATTTATATGTATAAATTCAAAGGCGAAAACGCACTGATGGAACATATGTATTTGTTTATATCTATATTGAAACATTATGAGATTGAACCGATCTTTGTATTTGATGGAAAACCACCCGCCGAAAAAAAAGAAATATTGATAAAACGTAGAATGGATAAATTAGATGCGGAACAAAAATATATGGAAATACAAAAACAATTAGAACATGAAATGAATGAAGAAAAAAAACAGGATTTATTAGCAAGTATGGATACATTGAAAAAACAGTTTATTACAATCAAAGACGAAGATATAAAAAAAGTAAAAGAATTATTGGAATCATATGGAGTTGTTTATTATGTATCGCCAGGGGAAGCCGACCAATATTGCGCTCATTTAATAAAACAAAACATAGCAGATGGTTGTATAAGTGATGATATGGATATGTTCTTATATGATTGTAAAATTATAGTGCGACATATTAGTTTATTAAACCATACGATTGTTATGTACGATTGTAGTAAAATATTGAAAGATTTGAAATTATCACGACGCTTATTTTGTGAAATCATGGTGTTATCCGGAACTGATTATAATCTCAACATGGAAACATCGTTATATGAAAGTGTACGCTGGTATTATGAATATATAAAATATTTGGAAAAATACGCGGTGGATAAAAATGTGACACCTCCATTGACATATTATGTATGGTTAATTAAAAACACAAAATATATAAAAGATTATGGAAAATTATTAAAAACGTACCAGATGTTCCAATTGGATCATTATGCGTATAATGATGTTGAGGTTGATGGCAATAAACCAACGATTGATATGGAAAAATTAAAAGAAATATTATATCCGGAAGGATTTATATTTGTTATGTAAATATCATATATTCTATACCATAACTTCATGTATTTTTTTCATAAATTTACATGATAGTAGATAAATATGAACCATTGAAATCTTCATTGCCGGTATGAAGTAAATTAATCGTTACATCTAACCAAATACTGCCTCCCATTTTCGTCCAACGATGACAAAATAACCAATCTTCTGAATAATAATGATTATCTTCTACACCGCAATCAAATAACGCATACGCGTAATCGTTTTCCTTACCTTGTAAGAACCCCACATCATCTGTATATTTGGTAGAAGGAAATGCTTGTGACATTTTTTCAATAGTAGAACGTTTAATCATCATAAAACCAGTAGCCAAATGTCTTACTTTTGCTAAGTTGTTGTCAATAGAAAGAACGTTATTCATATAATTGATATTATATCTTAATAAATTGTGTTGTATCATTTGTTCGTTACTAATATGGGCGTGAAATTCGGATTTATTCTTTCTTTCTAATACTTCTTTTATGAAATTTTTTTCTGGATTTGCGGTTAACCTTTCCCAGTAATAATGTTTTAATGGATAAACTCCACCACATAAAGCTTTATTACAAATAATTAATTTTAATATATCACTAGGATTCCATGTAATATCCGCGTCAATAAATAGAATATGTGTCATTTCAGGGTCATTCATTGCTTTTGCTACTAAATTATTACGTGCTCTGGATACTAAACTATCATTTCTACAAAATTCTAAGGAGAACCCAATGCCTAAACTACGAAACATATCACTTGTAGCCATAATACATTTTACATAATTAACGAAACAAAGACTACCATAACAAGGAGTTAATATATATACCTTTGTTTTGTTTTTTGCTAAATATTCATTGACTTTTTGCATAAAAGAAATTTCCCCGTTTTTATTTTCAAGTGTAGATTGTCCGGGAAGTGGGATAGGTGGGTTTGATTTTTTTTCTTCTTCTTTAAAATCGTCTATTATATCGTTATCATTGTCTATTGTTTCAGTAGGCGTTGACATTCACTTACTATGTCTATAATTAGATAGAGATGTTTATATTGTTTTATGTTATAATAATTTATTTTTTATTACATAAATTGATTTATTTATGTAATAATACAATGTTAATAGATATACATTTTATGGATTTAACAATTTTATATTTTTTATTTGGATTTGTTACTTTTTAATTTATATTGAATATTTTTTAGAATTTAAGCAGATGCTGCAACAACAACGGTCTTGATGAAGTGATGCTTCATGTATCTTTGTAAGTTAAAGTAGGTTAACTCCTCACCCTTGTTGATTTTTAATAATTTTGTTAATTTAGCATCAGGGTTGATTTTTCTACCATTGGCAGCGTCTTGTAGACTGTTGGCGCGGATGTATTGGTTGATTTCCTTACTAACAGCAGTTCTTGCCATTTCAGTACCAACTGTCTTGCCTAAGAATTCAGCAAGCTCGTTACTGATTAAAGTTGGCTTGACAAAACCAGATGGTTGACGGTTTGCAGTTGATCTCTTCTTCTTTGAGGAGGCTTTTTGGGCTGCCTTCAAGTCACGGGAAACAGTCTTTTCAAGGGTCTTAAAATCGTTCTTTACGGTGGCAAATAATCCAACAATTTGTTGTAATTTGGCACTGAACTCAGACATCTTTGATGCTAATGTAGAAACCTCAGTTAATTCAACTGGAACCGCTGATTCAACTACAGAGGTGGCTGGGGCGGCTGAGACGGCTTCAACCTTTGGCTTCTTGGTACGTACTACTTTTGGTGCGGCAGTTTGTTCTACTGATGCAGTGACTTGGATGGGGGTTGCTGATTGCTTTTCGGAAGTCTTAGATGCTCTAACCATTCTTACTATATTCTTATAAAGCTTATCCTTTTTAAGTACTTTTTTTATAAAATATATATTTTATAATTTTCATTACCGGATTTATCCTAAGGAATTTTATAAATCAAATAAAAAACGCAATAATTATATATATTTGTATATTTTACAAAATTATATAAATATTTTTTCATAATAAAATGAAATGATAGACCCATTACAAATTTTACAAGTTACATTATATTCAAAAGTATTAAATGAATTATCCAGCAAATTATTTATAAATAATTATACACTCGTTTATTTCGTATTTATTTATTTTGTCTATCAACTTGTTTCTACGGATACAATCAAACAAAAATGTAAAGACGTCTTTAATAACTTTACATATGGAAATTCCAGTTCATTAACTATCACCGGACATCGTAAAGTATATCAAACTGGTTTTGGAAGGTCAAAACAAATTGTCTATGTATTGTATAGTGAAAAATTCAAAGCCATTACACATTATTTGCTACATCATAAATTGACTGATATAAGTAATTTTAAAGAAATGGCAAAAATACAATTTAATACATATCAAGAAGAAAGTACTGAATTCGTAATGATACCAGAATATAATCAAAAAATATTAGTTTGTCCCATTCATAATATTTTTATTGAAATTAGTATCCATGAAGAAAATACGAGTGATGAAAAAGAGAAGTCGAAACAATCGTATAAAATACATAGTTATAAATTATCAATCAATGCAAAAAATAAATATCATATCTTGGATGAATTTGTAACAAATTGTTTACATGTGTATAATAATGATATTATGGATAAAAAAACACATATGATATTTGAATATGCAGGAACACAAAAAGACGAATACGATAAGATAAAAATGCTATTTCACGAATACCCTTTCAAAAGTAATAAATTGTTGGATAAAAATATTTATTTTGAAGGAAAAGACAAATTAATTAAATATGTGGATAAATTTAAAGTGAATAAAACTGGTGAAAAATCGGATTACGAAATAGAATATGAAGAAGCAGGTGTAACATTCAAATCGTCTATTTTATTACGGGGTCCACCTGGTTGTGGTAAATCATGTACTATACGCGGTATATTAAATCGCACTGGAAGACACGGTGTATTAGTCACTTGGTCTAAATTAAAAACATGTGCTGATTTTTGTAGTTTGTTTAGAACCACCAAAATAAATGATAAAGAATATTCCATTGGCGAATTATGTTTTATTTTTGAGGATTTTGATGCGAATAAAAGCGATATTTTAAAAAATAGAATCAATAAACCATGTGGAGGATGTAATGATTATTCAAAAATTCAACAAATAATAGAAAAATATGAGAAGAAGGACCAACATGAAAAAATAATAAAAGAATTAGATACGATGACATTATTTGATAAAAAAATGGAAGACGAGTTGACATTAGAATGCGTATTGAATGTACTAGATGGTATCATAGAATTACATAATACAATGATTATTTTTACAACCAATCATTTAGAACATATAGATCCAGCATTCACACGGTCAGGCCGTATAGATTTTCAACATGAATTTAAATTGGCATCTATCAATATAATAAAAGAAATGCTTCATAAAATTCGTAATATAGATTATGAGAACCCGGAATACAATGATTATTTTGCGAATATGACGGATTATGTAATATCACCAGCGGATATACAAAATATATGTTTCAAATACACAAATAATGATGTTGCTGAAATTTTAACTGAAATTGTTACAGCGTGTAACAATAAAAATAAAATAAATATATAATAATTATGAATACATTATATAAAAGGTATTAAATAATATCTATTATATATTATATATTGGTATGACTGAAATGACAAATTCATTATCAAAATTTATAAAAGACAACATATTAGAAAATGTACTTTCTAAAAATACGAAAAAAACGCGCAAAACCAAAGCAGCGGACGATTTTAAAATCGTAACCTGTGAGGAATATTTTAAGAATCATATTCAATTAAAATCGTACAAATTACCGGAATTAAAAATGATAGTGAAACATTATAAATTGCCACTTACTGGAAATAAGAGTTTATTAATAGAACGCATAGAAACGCATTTTAAAAAAATGATATATTCAATGAAAATACAAAAACTATTTCGGGGATTTATAGTTAGATTGTCATTCAAAACGCGTGGTCCAGCGGTTAACGACCGTAAAATATGTGTGAATGACACAGATTTTGTTACATTGGAACCATTGGATGAAATCCCGTTTGAATTATTTTATAGTTATAAAGATACCAAAGATTTTGTATACGGATTTAATCTCACATCTATTGTGGAATTGATTAAAAAACGGGGAAAAATAATAAATCCATATAATCGCGAAGCGATGGATGTAAAACATATTCGTGAAATTATAACACTGTATAATATTATACAATTCGTCTTTACCGAACATAAAGACGAAACTTATATGAAATTAAGTATTATAAATGAGCGTCCTTCATGTAGCCATATGAGACCTTATCCTAATTTAACGAATCGTCTTACTCTGCAAAATATAGCAAATTCATTAAACGGACAAATGAGTCATATACGTACGATTCCACGGTCTCAAAGTTCTACGAATATATTAGAACGCGTACAACCAACATCTAATACAACATTGAATTCCGAATTATCAAGTAATTATTTCAATCCGCGGGTGATAACACATTTAACGCCCGAATTGCGAGTGACGTATGACAAAATTACGGAAATTCGTAGAAAACCAATTTATGTTAGAATACAAGAATTATTTATGGAAATAGACCAATTGGGAAATTATACGAATAGTGAATGGTTTTCTGGATTACAGCGACAATCCTATTACCGGTTATATCGTATATTACATGATATTTGGTTTTACCGTGGCGGATTATCCCAAGAGATTAAATTGAAAATATGTCCTTTATTTGATCCATTCTCTAATATTTTCAATCATCAGCCGAATGTCACAGAAGACCATTTGAAAATTTCATGTTTAACTGTAATTGAAAATATGGTATATAGTGGAATAGATGACGACCATAGAAAAATAGGGGCTCTACACGTATTATCTGCTTTGACGGTTGTTTCTTCTGGGGCGAGAGAAACGATGCCGTGGTTGTATGAATCAGTGGCGTATTAGAATCCAAGGAACCTACGGTTCCCTTGGACGAACCCTCCCTTTGCAGGGAAACCAAGGTTTCCCCTACGACCCCTTCCTTTTATCTGGTTGTTGAATGGTTGAAAATATAAATTATAATTATAATTGATAATATAAATTATAATTATAAAAAGAGAACATGAATTTCCATAAAATATATAAAAAATTGAATTAAAGAAATGCCACTATATAGTGTATAACTTATATCAGCTTCTTATACACGCTTTTTATAAAACCGACTTACCGCACACTACTACTATCAAACAATAATGTCAAACAAATCCGCACCTATCGTTTTACCAGTAAACCAATGGAATACTTCAGGTATTCGTTATATGCAGCCAAAGATTAATGATCGTGGCGGAAAATCAATAAATATTATTAGTACTCAAACCAATCGCGCATTACATATTTCAACTCCTTTGATGATGACATGGGGCATTTCTGATTTTACAGATGAAAAGACAGGCGAATCCGATGGTAAATTTAATATTTCATTGAATTTTCCAAACGAACAATATAAGACAGAAGCAACAAATGACTTCTTAAAGAAATTAAAAGATTTTGAAAACCAAATTCTAGACGATGCTGTTAAGAATAGTGAAGTCTGGTTTGGAGACGAATTATCAAGGGATGTAGTGAAACATAATTTCTTCCCATTTATTAAATACTCAAAAGATAAAAATACTAAAAAATTAGATTTAACAAAGCCACCATCTATTCGTGCCAAAGTTCCAAATTATGATGGACGCTGGGCGATTGAAATTTATGATACAAACCAAAAATTAATATTCCCATGTGATAATGATCGTATGACCCCGCAAGATTTCATTGCCAAGATGAGTAAGGTAGCATGTGTCTTACAATGTGGTGGATTATGGTTTGGCGGAAAGGGATGGGGCGTAACATGGAAATTAAACCAATGCGTCGTCAAGCCACAAGAAATTATTAGTGTATATGGTAAATGCCATATCGCATTATCCAGTGATGAAATTACAAACATGGATAAACCAGTTGCTGAAACCGAAGTAGAAGATGATGAAGAGGCAGTGCCAGCATCAACTCCATCGCAAACCGTAGTCGCAGATAGTGACGAAGAAGAGGAAGCAGAACCAGCGCCAGCACCAGTTGTGAAAAAGGTGGTGAAAAAGGTAGAAGCACCATTAGAAGTCGCAGCAGCAGAATCAGTAGCCGAGCCAGCCAAGAAGAAAGTAGTGAAGAAGAAGGTAGTTTAAAAAATACAAAAATACAAAAAATAAAATAAATAGTAGTTTATAGAATATATGCTGTAATTTAATAAATAAAAAATGTAAAACACGAATAAGAATATTTGCGTAAAAATATTCTTATTTTTTATTTTTGTCGTATTATTATAAAGGGATATAAAATGAAAATCGTATATAAAATAATAGTGTTTTATTTATTCAATATGTCATTGTTAAGATGTTTTCGTACGTTACGTAACAATAATCGTATAAAATTAAATATGTATAATTCTCAATATATTATTTCCAATAATAATAAGAAAATATTTGGAGACGATGAGAAGGAGAACTTTTTTATGGAGAATGAATTTATTAAAAATAAAAAAATTATTTCCATATCACCTGGTGGCTTCAAAGGTGTTTATATGTTAGGAATATGTATGTATATAAAAGACCATTTTGATTTGAAACCATTTATATTTTCCGGCGCTTCGGCTGGTGCTTGGAATTCATTAATGTTAACTTGTAAGAAAGATGTAAAGTTATTAAAAAATGAAATTGTAGATTATAGTATCAAACATTCCAAAACCATTATAGAATTAGAGAACCTTATGAAAAAACGGATTATGGAATTTTACACTACCGATGATTTTGATTTACAACGATTATTTATCGGCGTTACAGCATTCAATGGAATTTATCCTGATACAAATATTTATTCTGGATTTCATAATTTAGAAGATGCGATTGATTGCTGTATCGCAAGTTCTCATATTCCACTTATAAGTGGCGGAATTATAAATAGATATCATAATAAATTTACGTTTGATGGGGGATTTAGCCGATATCCATATTTGAATATTAGTAAAAATGTATTACATATTACACCCAGTATATGGGAAGAAAAGAAAGAAAGAAAAAACGCATTGGGTGATATTACCGAATTTACCACTTTGTTCTCCAAAAATAAATATGATTTTATTGAACTTTATAACCGCGGATATAATGATGCAAAGTTGAACCATGATTTTTTGAACCAAATATTTACTGATGCGTAAAAAATGACTGAGCCATTTTTATTTTATACCAGTGAAGATTTGAATCCGGACTCCGTAGGGGGTCCTCCATACAAATCTTCACTGGTAACTTACTTGTGAATTCATCCGCCATTCGGATTGAATTCTTCAATGGTGTGAAATTTCTATTTTTAGTAATCATAATCTTCGGGGTACAATTCTAATTCATCTATTTCATCTTCTGTAAAATCATAATATTGTGCTTCATGATCGGGAGGGCATATACAATAAATACGTTTTGGATAATTCATTTCATAATAATGCGTGTGTTGTATGTAATTACCACAATAATAGCAATTTATTGATTGAAGCTGAATATCTTCAGTAAGATGTTCGGACATAAACCCAAACAACCAAAATTCTTCATCATCTGTATAATTAGGGTCATTGCCAAAATTATTTGCTCGGCTCATTTCAGCGGTATTTATTAGGTCATTTGTTATTTGTTTTTGTTTTTTAGCATATTGGATAATATTATAAGTTTTTGTGTCATAAAATAGATAAGATTTAATGACATCTAATATCTCTCTTGGAAAATTTAAACGGTTCACGTGTAATTGAATTTCAATTGACATGTTGGAGGTTTTGGTATTTGGGCTTTGGTTGGTCTTTGGTTACTTGCACAGATTAATAAAAAAGTAATTCAATTTTGTTAGTATTTTGTAAAATAATAACAAAACAAATGAAATAAGAATATCGTATATTATTGTTGTATATAATTCGCTCATCATGGATATAGTCATCAATGGGTTAGAAAAAGGCGATTTTCAAAATTATTTGCATTTGATGGACCAATTTAGACCCGTAGATACCAATATGACAATTGACAAATTCTGTGAAATGTATGATAAAATATTTACCTACGGCGAAATTTATGTGGCCCGGTATGAGAACAAAATCATCGGTTCTATTACCGTTATTTACGAACAAAAATTCATTCATCATGGTGCGATTTACGCACACATTGAAGATGTCGTCGTGGATATTGATTATCAGAACAATGGTAGCAAAAAAGGTCTAAAAATAGGCAGCCGATTAGTAGATTATGCCAAACAAAAAACTATGGAAAAGAACTGTTATAAATGTTCGTTAGTATGTAGCGAAGATCTTTCACCCTTTTATGTAAAAAAAGAGTTTGAGGAAAAGGGATTACATATGACACTGTCACTTACGCCTTCCGAAAAACCTAGACCCGCATTGTAAATACAAATTATTCAACAGTGACAACTTTCGCCAAATTTTTTGGGAAATCCGGATTATATCCTTTTTGGACGGATAAAGTATAACTCAGCAGTTGGATATAAATATTCGCAATGACACCGCCAAATGTAACATTTTTATCTATTTTTAATTCCCCTTCGTTGGTATCCGAAATTCGCAATATAAATGCATTTCTCGCCATTATTTCCTGATATGCGTTTTTGTTTTTTTCTCGGTTCTCATCATCTACGTCCAAAATAATAATGGGTAAATTTTCTTCAATTAAAGCAAATGGACCATGTTTGAGAGAACTGGAACTGAACCCTTCGGCATGTATATATGCGATTTCCTTTATTTTTAATGCGCCCTCTTTTGCGATGGCTTCATTTTTTCCTTTTCCTAATATAAAACAGGATGTTTGATTTATAAATGATTTGACAAAATTCTCAAGGTTCTCAATATGATTAAAAATATTCTCTATATGAAATGGCAGATTTCGTAAATCATTTATCATTTGTCTTCTTCTTTCCATACATGTTCCTCTATTTTGTGAGAACCATATAGAAATCATAGACAATACCACACATTGATTCGTAAATGATTTGGTAGATGCTACGCCCACTTCTCTTCCCGCATTCAAATAGACTCCACAATTCGTTTCACGCGCAATCATAGAATCTACTACATTTACTACACCCATACTGATTACATCATAATCTTTGGCAATTTGAATACAACGGTGTAAATCTTTGGTTTCTCCCGATTGTGATAAAAAAATGATTCCGGAATTACCTTTTTTGGGAATATCTTTCACATGAAATTCCGCACCATCATAGGCAACCACTGTTTCAAATATATCCAATGTTTTGAATAAATCTAAAGACCATACCCCCGCATGGTATGATGTACCGCAACCTAATAGAATAAGATGCTGTATCTCTAATAATCGGGATTTATTGGAATCTAAACCGCCCAATTTTACACATACATTGTTCTCAATTCTACCATAATTATTCATTGCGCGAATAATACACTCGGGTTGTTCCATGATTTCTTTTAACATCCAATGCTTATAATTGGCAGGTTTCGTTTCTATATTTTGATGGGCTTTATCTTTGATCGCATAACGCTGTATATTTTTATTATAGGTAATGGTTCTCTCTTCTTTTGTAATTTCTATTAAATCATGATTGTCTAATACTATATATTTTTTGATATAATTACCAAAAGCAATTTGTTCCGAGGCAACCATAATAAATTCTTCTTCCATTCCTAACAATAATGGAGAACCATTACGAGTAATCCATATTTTATTGGGATAATCCACATGAATGATCACTAACGCCCAGGTTCCTATTAATTCCGAAATTGTTTTTTGTATAGCAGTTTCAATAGGTTCTCCTATATCCATATAATAACCGATAAGAACCGCAATGATTTCCGTATCCGTTTGAGATTTGAATAGATAACCTTTTTCTAATAATTTTGATTTTAATTCGGTAAAGTTCTCAATAATACCATTATGTGCTAATGCGATTTTATTTTTATTATCATGATGTGGATGAGCGTTTATATCGGTCTTTCCACCATGCGTCGCCCAACGAGTATGACCGACCGCACAATTGGATGTTATATTTTGAAGATTGACAGTTTCTTCTAATTGGTCTAAGGCATCACAGGTAGTTTTAGAGGCGAATTTTGTAGTATGAAGTTCTCCATTTGAGATACAAGAAATACCTACTGAATCATAACCGCGATTTTGTAATAATCGTAATCCTGATAATATATATTCGTTATGTTTATCGTTTCCTAAATAACCGACGATTCCACACATTTAATGTTCTCAAAATATATATCTATGTTGAGAACATTTTAAGTTTTTATTTATGGGTTTATATATTGTCATAATTATGTTGTTTCATTAAATATTACATAGAATATTGAGAACATCAATAATATTTTGTGCGGCAATTGTGCTTATAGATTCTTCGGTTATTTCGGTTTGGACTCCCATACAATATATATAATTACCATCTGTATCAAAAATAGGGTTGAACGATAATAAATTGTAAAATAATACGCCACTTTTTTTCACATTTGTAATGATTATACTTGTAGACAGCGCTTCTCGTAATGATTTACATAACAATATATGTTGTGGCATTTCTTCTTCTATCGGTTCTTTCATTTGTAAGAATTTACAGTTTTTTCCAATAATCTCGCATCTATTATATTCGGTTGTTTTTTCAAACTGTTTGTTTACATATACTAATGGAAACCCAAAATATTCCTTTCTTGCGGCTGAAATACTTATACATATCGGTATGTTCTCAACCAAATTTATTATTTTGTTAAACCAGTTATACTCGTTTAATGGCGCACTAGATAAACATTTATTTTTCCAGATAGAATTTAATATTTCATTACATTCTGATTCGGTTATAGATTTTACAGTTGGGAATAGTTCTCGCATTTGTTTTTCTTTTTCATTATTTGTATCACCGTTTACTATTTGTCTTATATTACTATCTATTTTATTACAACTGGCAAAATTATTGAAATATGTAATTATTTTATCAGTTAAGCCATTTGTTATAGTAATTCGTTTCATATATTTGTGCCGCTGTTTTTGTAATTTATTCTTTAATTCATCATTCATATTTATAATATTATGATAAATATTTTAAAATCTTTATATTTTTGTTTTACAAATTTACAATATCATATTACAAACAATATAAAATGTTTTTACATAAAATGAAGTAAATAATATATTACAATATAACATAGAATGTTTACGCTGGAAAAAAATAATATCAAAAACAAAATACAACATATACAAAATCAAACGCGACATTATTTATATGAAGAACCAGTCAATCAGGTTGAACCCAAACCAGTTTTTCATGTCAATAATTTTCGTTTTATAAATGTATTAGGAGCGGGTTCATTCGGACATGTAATTCAATCCATATATACTGATAATAATATAGAAACTACATATGCGGTAAAAGTATTGGCAAAAGCGAAAGTCAAAGATATAAACCATTTAATGGAAGAAGTACATATACTTAAATTATTGAAACACCCATTTATTATAAAATTAGTTGGAACATATCAAACCATCCATCAAATATGTATGGTTTTTGAACCACTAATGTGCGGAGATTTATGTACGTTAATATATTATAATGATGACTTACCAAGTTTACCATTTGACCTAATAATGTTTTATTTATCTTCATTAGTTATCGCATTGGATTATTGCCATAACAAAGGTGTTATTTATAGAGATTTGAAACCCGAAAATATTATGGTAGATGACCGAGGATATATAAAATTAGTAGATATGGGATTAACAAAAAGAATACGATATGTGAATGAATATACTACAGAGAGTGGGGAAGTGATTAAACATACAGTTGATGAAAAAACATATACATTATGTGGAACCCCTGATTATTTATCGCCAGAGATTTTATTGAATATCGGTTATGATAAATCTACCGATATATGGTCGCTGGGTATTTTATTATATGAATTATTTATGAAAAAAATGCCATTTAATGGTGAGAACCCAACTACACTTGAGAACAATATTACGTCATTATTTACAAATATAGTAAAAACAATGAGGATAGAATATGTATTACCAGATGATGCCCAAAAAGTTATTAATAATGAAAATATGGAAAATTTATTGATTGGATTACTCGTTGGTAAACGAGAGAACCGAATAGGAGCAAAAGAGAGGACAATAACTATATTCAATCATGATTTATTTTCCAATTATACACCATTGAATAATTCAAATGGAAATCCATTAGATTCGTCAAGTAAGTTACCAGTAAAGAATTTAAATGACGAACCTTTGGGACATTCTAATTTAAATATTCACGGTTACAAAGATACAATCAATGAGATTACGAATTTAACATATACACCCTGTTATATTCCAAAAAAGTTAGATGAAGATATCTACGAACCAATTTCTTCCATACCCAACGTACCACTATATAAAGGGGATAACACATTATTTGCGGATTTTTAATTACAACTCCAAATCATTTTGTTTATTATTCATTTACTTATATATAGATAAATATTTTTATATTATTTTCGTTTACATTAGAATACTAATTTTCTCAGTCTCCACCGTAAATAAGTATGTATCACATTCATCCGTTTTCTATAGGTTCCATCGCTATAACGAAACATTTTACATATTTTATATACACTCCTTATTTTTCTCAAATTTCCAAAATCGTACCGAGCAAAAAAAAGGGATTTATATTTGTCGGGCATTTCCATGATTGCCATTTTGATATGGGTAGTCATATCGCGTTCTTTTACAACCAATGTATCATTACTATTTTGAGAATCATAGATTACAATATTGTTTTCATCTATTGAACGTTTGCATTTATCAAATAACCAATATTTATCATAGGACAGTATTTGTGGAATCATATATTTACGTTTCTTTACATATTTTTGATAATGGTTCAGAGGTTTCAATGGGGTTAATTCTAATAACCCTAATCGCATTTTACCTTCTACATGTTTTATAGCGAAACCAGTGAGAGATGAATTCCCATCAAAATTTTGGATAGCATCTAAAAATCCAACAATCGCATATTGCTGTAAATCATATTCTAAAATAAATTGGAGCGACTTTACGTTGGATTGTTTGAATAGTCGGACCTGCTTTTTTAACCAAGGCATATATTCCATAAATAATATTTGTTGGGTCTTTCTCCGAATATCAGTCGGTGTAGTCGGATTTGACAAAATATTTTTTATATAGCCGATTTGAATTGCGTTCAAATATCCATTACATAATTTTGAAAAATGAAAAATGAAAATGATTATTAATATTGAGAACATTTGGCAGGTTAATATTAATAGCGAGAACATTTTATATTGTTTATTAGAATAGAAAATTGAGATGAAATTATTGGTATTTTATTCTTTCACACTATACTATAATGACATCAATGCCAAAAAACGATATCACGGATATTATATCTCGTTTGCCACAGGATATAAAAAATATGATTTATAAAGAATATTTCTTGGCTAGACTCGTGTATCTGGATTTAAAAAAAATTATCAATACGACTCGTGCAAAAGCGTTATATAATATTGAATTGGCGAATCTATTACCCAAAGTTTTAGAGAATGATATTATCGTAAAATATCTATGTAAACAAGAAAAAGAATTTAAATTCGTCTATGAATTAGAAGTCACATCAAAACCCGAACAAAAAGTGAATTACTATACATTTGCCTCTTTATGGCTGTTTAATCTATATTTCAAAAATATTATCCAGATGCCTCGCGGATTATCTATACGCACGAATTTGGTATCTAATGCGAATTCAAACAATACAGTAACTGGTTCTAATGTTGTAGTTCTTCAATAATATTTACAAGCATTACGTATTGTAAATATTATTTGTTTTTCATGGATTTTTTTAGTGTAGAACGTTTTCCTCCTGTTTTTTTATTAGGCGAAGGCGATTTGGATTTGGATTTGGATTTCTTCTTAGGGGAACGCACTGGCGGTCTGACATTGTGAAATAGACACTCTAATTCATTCAAATGATTTATATATTCGTCATTCGCATGTAATTTGGCTAATTCGTTTTCACTGGTAGGCAATTTGGATTTCCTTCTGTGATGATTTGACGGTTTACTCATTATACTATACATAAATATTTTATTCCAATGTAATATGTAAAATCACATTGCTTTTTTTACTCACGTCATAAATATCTATCGTATTTATTTTGGAAATACCCTCTCCTTTCAATATAACTATCTGTGTTTTTTCCACAGTCAATTCTCTGGGTTCTATTTCAAACTCTTTTTTTCCTAAATAAACGGTGATATATTCTTTTTGTAATATTTCTTTTATATCATAACTAAGGTTTACGTGTATATTATTTTTATTATCTATGGTAATGTTCTCCGTCAATAATGGAAAACATTTCACATAAATATCATTTCCGGAATTATCATATACTAATTCATCATGCCATAATGGAACTACATAGGTAAACCCATTCACACATAATTTATATAAATTGTTCTCAAATAAATCGTCCAATGTTGGATTCAAAATAATACATTCATCTTTCTCTATTTTTTTATTAATCACCTCTTTTATTTTATTTATAAAGTCCGTAGAAAAATGTAAGGTTTCTCTATAATTTTGTATAATTTCGTATACCTTTATCAAGACATTTTTATCTATTTTTTCCACCATCTCTAACGCCTTCTTTTCACATGTATTGGATATTTTTTGTAATATGATATGATATATCTTATTATTCGGTACATCATTTTTCACGATATTCTTTACAAATGACATCAATATACTCGCATAACTATTTGTTGTATTTATATCTTCGGTATCTTCCGTTTCGGTATCATCATCGGTGTCATTTTCGTCCATTGACATAAAATGTAGGTCTTTTAATAAATATTGATAGGCAGCATTAATTTGTTGAAATCGTGTTGTCGCATCGGGTGCACTGGATTTATCTGGATGATTTCGTAATGCGTTTATACGATACTGTTTTTTTAATACTTCTTCAGTAATCGTTATATCCCCATTGATACAGAGGGTTTCACATGCGATTCTATAATTCATCATATATATGTACTTTGTTTATTATATAAAATAACATACTCTCTAAATGGTATATAGGTCTATAATTATTATTGTAGTATTTTAAAAAAGAATGCGTTTTCTTTATTATACCGGATATATCCGTATCGGTTAAATAATTATTCTCTATTAAATACCTCAGTATATACCAAACACATTCTACGGCGTCTAAATTATAGGTTAAAATATCATAGAGTGTATCTCGGAAATTAGTAAACGACATTTTTTCTTTATTCAGGATTTCTTTGATGATATTATCACATACTATATTGAATATATCCTTGGGTATTTCGCTTTCCGGTTTTAGCAATGAAAAATATTGCGTTTCTTTCATATTCATAAACCCTTCCATGTCTATCGCATCTATCACACGCAAAATATTTTCTTTTTTTGTTTGCGTTGGTTCATCTTCGCGAGTCGTATTTTTTAAAAATGGGCTTGCGGTATGAATCGCATATTGGGCGTTATTTTGATATTGTATCATTTCAGTATATTTTATTTTATCCGGTCGTTTGATATTGATTATTTGGCACGCATTAATAATATTACTTGGTATAAAACTTATATGTTCGGTAATAATAAAAAATTTTAATTTAATAATAGATTGGTCGCTATTATATTGTTGTATATAACTATAAAATATTTCTAATAATTCGGGATGTATTAGATGGAAATTTTTACATAATATGATTCCGAATTTATCGGCTTTTACTGTAATAATATCTACGATTTGGAAAAAAATTTCGTGCCAGACTAATTTGGAATTACACCCCAACATTGACATATCTATTTCATAATGTACGTCACTAATTCTATAATTATAGGTTTGTTTATCGGTTTGTATGGTGATTTTTTTATCATATTTTAATTCACTGGGACTATATTTTTGTATGATTTTGAGAACCTGGGAATATTTACCCACACCCGTTGGTCCATAAAAAATTAGATTGGTTAATTCATTGTTTTTTTTGGGAAAATGATTGATCGTTTCTATTAATTCTTCATGTATATTGTATTTTTTAACGGCATTTATATAATCTTCATAATGAGTTTCGTAATATTTCATTTGGTTTATTACAATCGTTTATTATGTATAGTAGAGAACACAATTTTTATATTTGTACGAATCAAATATAAAATTTCATTTTATAGCGGTTCTATCTAACAATTTTAAAAGAATATTTCCATTGTATACATTATATCCAGTAATTCCTAATAATGATATAGATAAAAACGCACACACATATTTTATAATATGAATGTCGGAAAAATGTAATAAAAAAAGTATTGACAATATTATGGAAATGCTTGTAATATATAATATTTTAAATATTTTCATTTTCTCTTTATAAAAATGAGATAGAGGCACATCTTCATGGCTGTTTAATTTATATTGTCTATGTAAATGGTTATATGTGATTACTACTAATAATAATGATATAAATGACAATATATTTCCTATAAACATAATATTCCATATAAGATGACTCATGATATTTGATAACGTTGATTTAAATATTACTATAAAAATTGTCATAAATATATGGAATAGCAATAGCAATAATAAACTCATAGACTCATATTCAACACTGAATAATTTAATAAAACAAATTATAAATAATGCTAAATAACCTGCTATATTTAATGAATTTATATAAATTGAGGCGTTTACCATAGATATATATAAGAGACACATTATTTTGCGTGAAAAAATGGCTATTCCGCCATTTTTCCATTTGCATTGCGTTATTTTTATTTTGTTAGGGTTTTATTATATTATTTATTGGCAGTTGCTGCGATTTTTTTTAATTTGTTGGCTTCAATCATTTTGGTAGTGGCTGCGATTTGGGCTTCGGTTCTTGGTTTCTTTGGTTTATCCTCCTTCGCTGCCTTAGATGCTGATTTGTCTGCTTTGGTTTGTTCTTTTTCTGCCTTAGCATCTGCCTTCGCTTGAATTTTTGCGGCTTTGGCTTGTTCTTTTTCTTGTTTTCTTGCTGCTGCTTTTTCTTCTTTCGTCATTGATTTTGATGCTTTTTGTTGAGTAGTAACATACTCTAATGCTTCATCTAATGCGAAGTTGTACTTGGCAGATAATAATTTAACGATTTGTTTAGTGACTGACATTTTCGTAAATGATAGTAATTAGAATGCGGTTGTTGTTTGGTTAGTAAGCGGTTGTTTTGGTGTTGATGCTTATAATAATTTCAGAAAAATGTAGTTCAATTTTTTAGGGAAACCCATGGTTTCCCCCTAAGACCCCTTCCTTTGTTGTTGGGTATTTTGTTATAATTTGTTACAAAGAGAACATGATTCCATTCCAGGGAACCTACGGTTCCCTTGGACGAACCCTCCCTTTATGATTGGTATTTTGTTATAATTTTGTTAAGAAGAGAACATGATTACAGGGAACCTACGGTTCCCTTGGACGAACCCTCCCTTTATGATTGGTATTTTGTTATAATTTTGTTAAGAAGAGAACATGATTCCAGGGAACCTACGGTTCCCTTGGACGAACCCTCCCTTTATGTGTTTCTATGCCTTAGTGAAAAAATGGCGAGGTGCCATTTTTCATTAGGTTAATTGGTAGGAGTTAGGGTTATATATTTATTTAGAAGCGGCGGCTGCGATTTTTTTTAATTTATTGGCTTCAATCATTTTAGAAGTTGCTGCGATTTGAGCTTCGGTTCTTGGTTTCTTTGGTTTTACTTCTTTTTCTGCTGGATCGGTTGCTGCGTCGGTGGCACTCGCATCAGTTTCAGTATTATTTTGTTTTTTTGATTTTTTTTCTGATTTTTTTGCGGCTTTGGCGTCTGCCTTGGCTTGTTCTTTCACTGCCTTAGCATCTGCCTTGGCTTGTTCCTTTGCGGCTTTTGCTGCTTCTTTGGCCTTTTCTTTTTGTTGAATG
>Ga0114971_10000352_pt1 | contig 29426 bp, 42 predicted proteins | sample M_140625_MF_Meta_FD_87320 | JGI IMG/M metagenome (GOLD analysis project Ga0114971, IMG submission 87320) | Freshwater microbial communities from Lake Montjoie, Canada to study carbon cycling - M_140625_MF_MetaG | ecosystem: Environmental > Aquatic > Freshwater > Lake | place: Lake Montjoie... | reverse complement strand
ATTAAAATAAAGAAAAAAAATTAATTATAAAAAATTATAACCAATATAACCAATTTATTTATATAATTAAAAAAAAAAAAAAAAAGTGTGTGTATATATATAATAGTGTTTTGGGCAAAAATGCGTTACATCGGTTACATCAATAAAAAAGCTATGCAAAAACCAACGATTTATAAAGTGTATAATTCTAACAAAATATTAGCCTACAAAGTGGCAACAACAACAAGATCAGAAGAGGAAATAATGAAACAAATTTTACCCATGTTTCAAGGCTCAAAAACTATTTATCGAATCTATAAAAATGACGAGCTGATAAAAATCATAAATGCTAAAAAAAGGGAGCATACTTCTAAAAAGATATTAGAGGTTAATACAGGCACGATTTTTAAAGACATATACGAGATGAGGGATGTGTTGCTAATAGACCGTAAAAAAGCCTTAGAATTAGTTAAGAGGTCATTCAATTATAAATATGTTGATTAGATTAAGTAACTTTGAATTGAATAAACAATTATAAATCATGGCAGGACCAGGAGGGGCTAGACCTGGAGCAGGAAGGCCCAAAAAAGAGTTTGAGTTAGATATTAGGAACATAGCCATAAAAGCTATTGAAGAATACTATGGCAGTATTCACAATGGCTTTGTTACGTTATTGAATAGCAAGGAGCCAACATTGATTAAGTTCTGCTGGGAGCATGGAGTTGGTAAACCTACTGACCAAATACAAATGAACATAGAGCAGGACATAAAGACAATTGAGATAATACAACTGCCCGATAATGGCCGGGATAACTTCATTGAACCAATAGAACCAATAGACGATATCATTGAACCAACAGTATAACATCAATTACATAAGACCTCAAGCAGGTTATCAGACAATAGCTTTGTCAAGCGGTGCAGACATTGTTATCGGTGGTGCAGCTGCGTTTGTTGGTAAGACATTTGCTTTGCTATTAGATCCCATTAGACACATAGACATAAAAGGTTTTGGTGGTGTGATATTCCGTAGAACATCGGTACAGATACGAAACGAGGGTGGCTTATGGGACACTAGTACAAAGCTTTACCCAATAGTTAAGGGTGATGCAAGGGAGTCATCTCTAGACTGGAAGTTTCCATCCGGTGTAAAGATTTCATTCAGACATTTGGAGTATGAAAAAAATAAGTATGATTGGCAGGGAGCGCAAATACCTTTCTTAGGCTTTGATGAGCTTACTCACTTCACTGAGTCAATGTTCTTTTATCTGCTATCACGTAACCGTAGTGCCTGCAGTGTTAAGCCATATGTAAGGGCAACCTGCAACCCTGATCCTGAGAGTTGGGTGTATAAGATGATTAGTTGGTGGATAGATAGTGAGACTGGCTTTCCAATACTGGAACGTAGAGGTAAGCTAAGATACTTTATCAAGTATGGCAATGATTACATTTGGGGTGATAGCTATGATGAGGTGTATCAGAAAGCTGAGCATATCATTAAGCCGATGATAGATGCATCAGGGTTAACGGCTAGAGACTTTATCAAATCAATTACGTTTGTGAGTGGTAGCATCTATGATAACAAGGAGGGGTTGAAGCATGATCCATCATATCCGGGTAACTTGCTTAGCCAAGATGAAGACACCAGGCGGCAACTACTTGAAGGTAGATGGAAGGTAAGCAACAGCCCTAATGATGTGTATGACTACGATGCATTTGTAGGGATGTTTGAGAACATCAAAGGAGTTGATAAGACAGGCAGATACATCACAGCGGATATTGCAATGAAGGGAAGCAATAAGCTTGTAGTAGGATATTGGGAAGGGATGGAGCTGATGGACATTGAGATAATGTATAAGAGTGATGGTAAGCAAGTAATAGATTTAATTAATCGCATGGCTCAAAAGTATTCAGTAGAAAATCGGTATATTTGTTATGACGCTGATGGTGTAGGTAGTTATGTTGATGGGTTCATTCGTGGTGCAGTTCCGTTCAATGGTGGTGCATCAGCAATGAGTGTAAAGGATGAAGCATCAGGCAGACTGATAAAAGAGAATTACATGAACCTAAAGACGCAGTGTTACTATCGTACAGGCAATGCAGTTAGTATGGGCAGGATGAAGATTAACAAGCATGTAGCCAGTAAGATGTACGATAGCACTATGACAGTCAAACAAAGATTTATGTATGAGCGTAAGGCTATCAAGCGTGATAAGAGTGATTATGATGGTAAGCTAAGAATCATTGGCAAGGATGAGATGAAGATAAAGCTTAACGGGGATAGCCCGGATTTATTGGATATGTTTATGATGAGAGAGATATTTGAGTTTAAACCTAAAATGGTGTTTGCATATGAAATGGATTGACAAGTTATTTGGCAAAAAAGAAACCAAAACTAAGGCAGTAAATAACATGATGGGCATGACCATCAACGCTAGTAATGCCATATTTCCAAGTTGGCAGACTGTTGAGGCAATCAACCAGTACACAACAATTGATGATATTTACTCAGTGATAAGTTACTTAGCTGAGACTGCTGCAAGGATTCCATTTTATGGCTATGAGGTTGTTGATGATGTGGCAATGAAAGGTTATAAGAGACATGATTTTAAAAGCATACAAAGTAAGTACTACAAGACTAAAGCCCTTCAGGATCTAGAGCAGGATGATATCTTTATGAAGATGTTAAACGGTATTAGTTATGAGGATAAGATTATGTACTACACAATCTTGTACATTACTGGTGAGTTGTTTTTGTATAAGGAGGTGTTGGAGTTAGGACCGAATGCTGGGATGGTTATACTTCATCCATTGAATAACCAAAATGTAACGGTGTTGGTTAGTGATAGCTTTCCACAAATAGTGACAGGCTATAGATATTTTGATGTAGGCTTTGATGGTACGTTTACAACAGATGATATTATTCATGTAAAGTATTACAATCCGACCATCACCAATGGTCAGCAGTTCAGAGGCCTTAGCCCATTGCAAGTGTTAACTAAGCGTGTGACTAGATTGGATGCTGGGATGAATGCCTCAGTTGCACAAATGCAGAATGGTGGCATTCCGGGTATAGTGTTTGAGAAGTCAGACTTTGCCATTGAGACATTGGGACAACGTAAGAATGACTTTGCTAAGTATTTAAAGAATAGCAGTAACAAGGGTGCTCCATACTTCGCAGCAGGTGACATGGGATATTTAGAGTTGGGTTTGAAGCTTGCAGATATGGAGGTATCGGATTTACAAAAGATTGACTTCACAAAGATTTGCAATGCATATAAGTTCCCTGAGGTTTTACTAAACAACACTGATAGCAGTACATACAACAATATGAATACGGCATTAAAGATGTTGTACACTAACTCAATACTTCCGAACATACATTTGTTTAGGGATGCATTGATAAGGGGTATACTTCCGATGTATACTGATGGAGTACAAAGAACAATTGAGATAGACATAAGCGACATCCCAGCTATGCAGGAGGATATGAAAACACAAGCTGAGGCATTAAATGCAATGTGGTGGATAACTCCAAATGAGAAGCGTGAGATACAGGATTTTGAGATGATAGATGAGGATGCAATGAATCAAATCATAATAGATTCAGGTAAACAATTTATTACCGATTTAAGTATTAATGTTGATGATTTACCTTTGTAATGATGGAGAAAAGTATTGAGCAAATTACACAGATGTTACACAGTAAAGTCTCATTGATGTTGATTAGTGAGTTACCGGTGCCATCATGTCCATTAAAGAAACAGCAGAGGGAGTGGAAGGTAGAGCAGGTAAAGAAAGCATTAGCAAATAAGTTAGGTATAAATCTCCCCGATATTAACCTCGAAGAGATACCAAAAGAGCAAATAGAAAAAGAAAGAAATACTAACTATAAGTATTTTAGTTTATGACACAACAGGAACAAACAGCATATTTTAATAGGTGGAGTAAGTTTCAACAGAGGTACGAGAAGTTGTATGCTCCAAAGTTCCATAAGGCTTTAAAGATTCAGTTGGATGCATTTGTAAAGACACAGGATCCAATGATGTTACCAGTGTTCCCCATCTATGATGTTTTGGTTTCATTGTATAAGACGGTAGGTCCTGCATGGGCAAGAGTTACCCGTGTTGAATCAATAAAGGCTGATTATAACTTTGTTAGTGGTCAGATGGGATTTAATGAAAGGATAGTAGAGTTAATGAATCAGTATTATGGAATAGATTTGCTTAACGATGCAAACCTAATGACAAGTTATAGTACAGCATTTATACAAAAGGTTTTAAGTGATGCAGCTATAACTGGTGCATCATTTGATGATATAGTGAGGCAGTTGTTAGTGAGTCCAGCATTCAATGCAATGAGGGCTAGAAGGATAGCAAGAACAGAGACGGTTACCAGTGCAAATGGTGCAGCTATGATTTATGCAAATGAGAGTGGGAATGTAATGGAGAAAGTATGGATAGCGGTTAAGGATAAACGTACAAGACATGATCACAAGATGGTTGATGGTACAAGGCTACCAATTGAGACACCATTTACATTAACCAATGCAAAGCTTGGAGATATTGGAATGATGCAACCTGGTGTAAGGTCACAACCAAATGGATTGCCAGTACCTGCAGAAGAGGTGGTAAATTGTAGATGTACTGTATCATTTCAAGCAAAGCGAGATAGGAATGGCAGAATAATTAGAAGATAATACACCTGGTTGGCGTAATTGGGAATGAATACCAACATTAGGAAACGCCCTTACATAGTAGGGAGATAAGGGTGCAAATCCCTTACCAGGTGCAAAAATTTTTGGTTTATTAATTAAAATAAAATAGTAACTTTATATCAATGAACAGCATATACAACATAAAGGATGTATCAATAGTATCTGAGATAATGGATATGAATCCGATTCAGGGTATTGTTACAGGGTATTTTAGCAAGTTCAACAATGTGGATAGTGATGGTGATATAATGAAGCCTGGTGCATTTACTAAGACAATAAACGAGCAGGGGCCAGCATCAGCACAACCAAGAATAAAGCATTTACTTAATCATGATCCATCGCAACCATTAGGCAAGTTATTGACCTTAAGAGAGGATGAGTACGGATTATATTATGAGAGTCAATTAGGAACACACGAGGGTGGTGAAGACTTTATTAAGATGGTTGAGAGTGGATTGATAACTGAGCATTCAATTGGCTTTAAGATAATTAAGCGTAATCAAATCCAATCCTATGAAAACTATTTACGCAATCCATCATTAGGACAGTTTGAAATTACTGAGGTTAAGTTATACGAGGGCAGTTCACTTACAGCGTGGGGTGCAAATGCACTTACACCAATTACATCACTTAAAGGTGATAAGAATCTTGATGTAGATATGATAGTAGCTAAGACGGCTGCTATTGATAAGTTCTGCAGAAACACAACGGCAACAGATGATACAATACAGATGTTGTTATTACACAGTAAACAATTAGCTCAATTAATTCTAGATATGAAATCTAACACTACTGAACCGGTTACAACCATTCAGCCAGTTGATGACACATTGGACATTATACGAGCGTTTAGAAATAAAATTTAATTAATTACAAAAACCATAAAGACATGGAAAAGAAAGAATTGATGTCAGAATTGGAGGCGTTAAAATCAACGTTAGAAACTTCAATATCTGAGAAAACTAAGTCTGAGATTGCTGATCAATTGAAATCAGTAGTAACAGCGGTTGATGAGAAAATCAACGCATTCGGTAACGGTAATGATTCAGCTGAGGCTGTAAAAGCTATGACTGAAGAGTTTAACAAATTAAAGGCTGAGCAAGCTGCAATCTTAAAAGGATTTGATTTGTTACAAACAAGAGTAAAGTCTACACCAGGCGTAAAGATGGAGAAAAAATCATTTGGTGAGTTATTCAGCGAAGGCTTAGAGGCTAACTTTGATGAGATTCAAAACGTAAAGAAGGGTAAGCCATTCAGAATGGAGATTAAGGCTGTAGGAAACATGACTTTGTCAAATAACTTGACTGGTGATGGTGTTGCTACTTATGCTGCTACTCAAGCTTTATTGCCATCTCAAAAAATCAACTTTAGAGATTTAATGCCAACTTCAATAAGCGGTACTGGACTTTATGTTCAATATCGTGAGACTGGTGGAGAGGGTGCAATTGCAGTTCAGACTGAAGGATCATCTAAAGGTCAGGTAGATTACGATTTATCAGAGATTAAGATTGTAGAAGATTACATTGCAGGTTTTGCGCGTTTCTCAAAGCAAATGGCTAAGCAATTACCATTCATGCAAACAACTTTACCAAGATTGTTATTGAGAGATTTCTACAAGGTTGAGAACAGTACATTCTTTGCTACAGTTAGTGCTGCTGCAACTGGAACAACTGCATCTGCAGAGACTGATGATATCAAGTATATTGTTGATTGTATTGCAGCTCAAGCTCAAAACAATTACAATGCATCTTATGCTTTAGTATCTCATTTACAATTGGCTCGTTTAAATAAGTTATTGTATGTTAATGGTTACTATCAAGGTTCGGGTGGTATCTTGTCAAGTGTTAACGGAAACGTTGCAATCAGTGGCACACCAATCTTACCAGCATCTTGGGTAACTGATGACAAGATTTTGATTATCGATAGAGATTATCTTGAGCGTGTTGAGACTGAAGCTATTACTGTTGAGTTCTCAATGGAGGACGCAGACAACTTCACTAAGAACTTAATTACTGCACGTATTGAGTGTCTTGAAGATGTTAACTTGATGATGCCTGCATCAGCTTTATATGGTGATTTCACTCCATAATAAATAGGTTAGTTTGTTTGATGATGAATAAAAAGGCCCTGCCCTACGGGGTGGGGCTTTTTAAAATAAAATAATCATGGTAGAGTACAATAGTGTTTTAGATGTTCAATTTCAAGATGGGGTAATAACTGAGCCGGTTACATTAACTGAGGCTAAGAATTTTTGTAAGATTGACATAAGTACTGATGATGATTTGATTAATGTATTGATTACGGCAGCGCGTCAGATGTGTGAAGCTTACACTGGAGTCGGGTTTGTTGAGCATGATGCAGTAGCAGTATTAAATAATATGAATGGTGATATCTACATTCCTTATGGTCCAATGATTGAGATAATAAGTGTTGAGGATGATAACGGCAGAGTGTTAGTGCTTGATTTAGATTATACGATAGGTGGCAATGAGTTTAAGAGACTTAGGACACCACATGCAAACAACATAACCATTGATTACATAACAGGGTACACAACATTACCGGAAGCATTAAAGACGGCATTACTTAACCAGGTGTATTATTTGTATGACAATAGATCAGTTGGAACAGATGAAATAAGTCCAATAGCAAAGACAATTTTAAACCTTTACAAGCGTGTATAAATTAAATCGTAGAGTTACTATCAATAGATACACAACGAGCTTGAATGAGTTTGGTGGGTTGGTTAGTGTATTAACTGGTAGTTGGTCAAAGTGGGCAGATGCGGAGCAAAGAGATGGGGCAACGGCTAAGAGTTATGATCAGAACCAGTGGACGTATGATCAAAACTTTATTTTAAGATTTGAGCGTGAGCGACCAACGAGAAGTAATGATGTGATAGAGTACGAGTCACAATTTTACAAGATTAATTCAATACAGATAAGGAATGAGGGCGCGAAGTCTTTTGAATACATAAAGGCTACTAAGTTAGATGAATCAATAAATTCAGATGCACCAATGGACACAGGAAACATAAAAGTATACAACTACATTGCTGAGGGTGGTGAGTTTCAATTTACTTACAATGGATTGGTGGGTAAGAATGTTTTTGGTGCATTTAAAGACGGCATACAATATCTAGTAATTACATCGGGTAGTCCAGTAGGCAAAGAGGTGTTGTATAATAGTGCTACAGGTGAGTTTACATGGGGTGCTTATTTTGAAGTTAACGAGGTTGCAACAATACTTTATTACTAATGGAGTTACAAATAAAAGGAATTGATGCGCTAATAAAAAAAATGGATAAGTTGGCAGCTAATGTACAGAAAGATGTACAAGTTGAGCTTAACGATTGGGCAGATACGACATCACAGAATGCGATTAGTTTAGTCAGTGCAAATAGTAGTGATGAGGGTTTATTAAAGAATTCAATTAAGCCATATTATGGTAATGGCTCAGCAAGTGTAAAAGTGGCTGCAAAGTACGGAGCATATGTAGAGTTTGGTACTAGAAAGTATGCAGCAGCTTATGTTGGTTCATTGCCTGCAGAATGGCAAACATATGCAGCAACATTTAAAGGTAGTGCAGGTGGAACATTTGAGCAGTTTGTAGAATCACTAATGGCATGGGGTACTAGAACCGGTAAAATGGATCCTAAGTATGCTTACGTAACAGCATTAAAAATATTGAGAGAAGGAGTAAAAGCGAGACCATATATTTATCCATCAGTACAGAAAACATTACCAGTGCTAAGAAAAAATTTAAGAGCAATATTTAAGTTATGAGAGATGTAAACAGCGCGATATTACAAGCTTACTATGAGATAGTGGATGGGTTGAATATTCCTGTTTATGAGGGTGAGGAGCCGGATGATGTTAAGCATAAAATTTATTGTGTCATTAATGATGCAACATCAACTGAGACAAGTACATTTAATAGCTCAGACGTACAATTAACCGTACAATTATCTTTACATAGTTGGGAGTACAAATACAACAACAGCAAAACATTAAATACAGCGTGTGGACAGATTATAGAGGCAATTAAACCAACATCTACAAGCAACCTAGACTTATCAGCGTTTGACTTGCAAATGTGCAATTTAAGGCTGCAAACGGATAGGACAGAAAGATTTGGCAATTTGGGTGGTAAAGTATTTATTTCAAGAATATTGATATTTCAACAAGATATTTTCGTAATTTAGTAACAAATTAAAACTTAAATAAAATGGCAGAACACAAAGTAGCCGGTGGTACAATGTTATTATTCATTGATCCAACAGGTGGAACCGATTATGATACTGTAGTTTGTCTTACATCTGTAAGTAAAGCTGATTCAATTACTGTTGTTGATGCATCATCAGCATGCGGACCGGATAAGAGTCCTGGTACATTAGAATTGTCATACGCATTTGAAGGGCAACACTTACAAGATCCTGATGCTGGTAAAGTTAGTGGTACATCACTTCGTCAATTGTTAAGAGCTAAAACTACAATAGGCTGGAAGATTGCTCCTGAATCACCAGTAACAGGGGATGAGATTGAAAGTGGTACAGGTTTCTTATCTGAATTAAGCTCAAGTTATGCTTTTGATTCAGTAGGTACATTTACTGGTACTATTCAACCATACGGAGATCCATCGTTATCTATTCAAGCTTAATTAAACATAAATGGCTGAACATAAAGTAGAAGGTAGCAACATGCTACTTTTCATTGATCCAACTGGAGGCACTGACTATGATATAGTTGTGTGCCTTACATCTGTAAGCAAATCAGACAGCGTAACTGTTGTAGATGCTGCTAGTGCGTGTGGACCGGATAAAAGTCCAGGCACATTAGAGTTATCTTATGCTTTTGAAGGTCAGCATTTACAAGATCCTGATGGTGGTCAAATTAGTGGAACAGATTTGAGAATCTTGTTAAGAGGTGAAACTACTATAGGCTGGAAGATTGCACCTGAGGCACCAGTAACAGGGGATGAAATAGAAGAGGGAACCGGCTTTTTATCTGAGTTAAGTTCAACTTATGCATTTGATAGTGTTGGTACATTTACTGGTACTATACAACCATATGGCAATCCTACATTAAGCATTTATAATAGTTCAACACCATCTGTTAATATTGGTGGCTATAATTGGATGACAAAGAATCTAAGTGTTACTACTTATGCTAATGGTGATGCTATCCCTGAGGTTAGTGATCCAACAGCTTGGGCAGCATTAACTACTGGAGCTTGGTGTTATTATAACAATGATCCATCTACTGAGCCTGTATATGGTAGATTGTATAATTGGTTTGCAGTAGCTGATATTAGAGGTTTAAAACCTGATAATGAATATGGATGGGTTGTACCAGTAGAGGCTGCATTTAATTATCTTTTTACTACAGTTTCTAATGATGGTGGTGCTTTAAAAGAGGCAGGCACTGCACATTGGTTAGCACCTAATACTGGAGCTACTAATTCATCAGGATTTACAGCAGTACCGGGTGGAGTAAGACAAGCAAATGGAACATTTGGTGGTAGTGGTGAAAGTATTGGTGAATCTAGTGAATATTGGGTAGCTAATAGTGCTGGTGGTGATAATGCTAGAAGTGAAGGATTATATTATAACGAAAGTGGTACTTACTATAACATATTTGACCAAAATGCGGGTTTATCAGTTAGGTGCTTTTGGGATTAATTAAACATAAAAAAAAACAAAATGAAAATTAAACTAAACGGCAAAGAGTACGGAATTAAATTCAATCAATTAGCCATTGAAAAATTACACGAGTTTAACGATGGTGAGACTACTTCAGGATTTATGTATGCAATGGTATATGGTGGTATGATTGGTTACAGCAGATTAAAGCGTGAGGATATCGAGTATACATGGGAGTTAGTATGTGAGTGGGTAGATGAGATGGAGAATAAAAATGAGCAGATACAAGCTGTTACTACTTTGCTTAATGAGACAAAAGTATGGAATGACTTGATTAAGCAAGGTCAAGAGATAAGAGAGAATGAGGAGAAAAAAAAAGCCATAGAGAGCGATGCTACGACAACCTCAAGTTTGCTTTAGGAAAATTAGGATGGAGTGTAGATGAATATTATTGCTCAATGCCTCATGAGTTTTATGCAGCGTGTGAGGGATATCAAGAGAGGCAAAAGGAATCGGCTATGGTCATTCGTTTTGCCTCTTTTCGCATAGCAGAGGCAATGGCAGGGAGCAAAGCAATAGGTAAAATTAATAAGTTTTGGCCAATGGAGGAAGAGGATAAGAGTGAGGTACAACCAATGACATCAGATAGATACAAAGCTATTTTAGAGCGACACAAATTAAAGATTAAATAATGGCAGAAGAGATAGAGATAATAGTCACTACGAGTGGTTTTGATAAAGTTAGTACAGGACTTAAGAAAACTACTGATGCATTAAAAACTACAGCAGCAGAAGCTACAAAGACTGGTAATGCTTTAAAGTCTAATTTAAATGCAGGTTCAAATCAAGCTAGCCAATCTTTACAGAATCTATCTAGGATTGCTCAGGATGCGCCATTTGGCTTTATAGGTATTGCCAATAACATCAACCCATTAGTAGAATCATTTGGTAGATTAAAAGCTGAGACTGGTAGCACTGGTGGAGCGTTAAAAGCTTTAGTTGGTGGCTTAAGTGGCCCTGCTGGACTTGGTTTAGCATTTGGTGTTGTAACGGCAGCTATTACTTTTGCACAAATTGGATTTGATAGATGGGGAGCATCGGCTAAAAAAGCAAAAGAACAAGCTGACGAATTTAAAAAAGCGCAAGAAGATTTTGCAAGGTCAATAGATCAGGCTAAATCTAGTGCATTAGCTAGTGGTTTAGCATTGCAATCATATGTAGATATAGCTAAAAATGGACAATTACCTTTAGAACAAAGAAATGAGGCACTAAGAAAAGCTAATGAAATATTAGGCAAACATGGTGAATTACTTACACTTACAAATGTTGGAACAGCAGCTGCTACAAGGGAGGTTGAATTATACACAAGAGCTATTGTAGCACAAGCTGTAGCACAAAAATATGTAGATGATTTAGCTACTAATATTGTTGAAAGTACAAAATTACAAACTAAATTAACTGGTTTACTTGTTGAACAAATAACATTAAAAATAGCTTTAGATGGTTTAGAAATAAAAAAAATAAGAGAAAAAAATGCAGCTATAGAAGGAGGGCAAAGAGTATACACTACAAGTCAAGGATTAATATTTAAATTAAATGCTGCATCAACAGCATATAATGATTCAGTAATAGAAACAACTGCTTTACAATCTAAATTAAATACAATAAATGAAAACATAACTAATTCTCAAAGAAATTTAAAAACATCTACATTAGAAGCTACGGCAGCATTTGGTGAATTAGGTACAAAAACAACTGAAAGTACAAAAAAGAAAGAAAGAGATAAAAAATCAGTTGAAACTTTACAAGATGCATATAGGGCATTTTTTGAAGAATTAGTATCTAATGAAAGAATAGCACTTGCCTTTAATGAACCAGCAACAAAAGCTAATATTCAGTCTTACACTTCATTTATTGAGACTGCAATTAAAAAGTTTAAAGCTAGTGGAACATTTACTTTGCCATTTGTAGTAGAGTTAAATGCATTACAAAAATCATTAGATGCAGTTAAGCCTAAAGATTTAATTAGCTCATTACAAGAGAAAATTAATACAACACCTATTGTAATACCATTTGAAATACCAAAAGGTCAAGTTGAGAATCTTAAAAAGCAAGGTATAGATATTACAAATGAATTGTCAAAGGCTTTAGAATCTGCCATTACAACTATTGGTACAGGTATAGGCGAAGGATTAGCTGCAGCAATTAATGGCACAGCTAATTTTGGTGATATTTTCCAAAGTATATTTAATGCATTGGGTGGAGTTGTTGCTACTTTAGGAGAACAGATTATTGCAATTGGTGCGGCTGCATTAGTAGCACAAGCTGCAATAGCTCAAGCTTTAGCAAATCCATTTTTAGTTATTGCTGCAGGGGTTGCATTGGTAGCTTTAGGATCACTCATAAAAAGTGCTACATCTAATCAAAATAGGTTTGCAGTTGGTACACGTAATGCACCTGGTGGCATGGCTTTAGTAGGTGAGCGTGGACCAGAGATGATTAGCTTACCTAGAGGTAGTCAAGTATTACCTGCAGCTCAAACATCTAACATGTTAGGAGGAGTTGGTGGAGGCATTGAGATTTATGGCATTTTAAGAGGTCAAGATATTTACTTTAGTAACAAAAAATATAGTGCTACTTATGCACGTACAACATAATGGGATTAAAATACACAGGCTCATTTGATTCAATTAGAACGCAAAGCAGATACGTTGTAAATATCTACCAAAATAGTTATGAAGGTAGCCCTATTGGCGTTGTTTTAGCTGCTACACCGGTAGTACAGGAATGGCAGGAAGATGATCCATTGGCACCAATTAAAGGCAGCACACTTACAATAAATCTTACTACATATAATTACTTGTCATTGTTAGATTTTTATTCAGATAATGATAATGAGTTTAGCGTTGAGCTTATTGAGGATGATACATCTACAGTATTATTTAAGGGCTTTATTTTACAAGATGATTGTAGTGAGGTGCAAGTAGATTTTATTCATACAATTACTTTAACGGCTAGTGATAATTTAGGCACAATAAAAGATATTACATTAGATAGAGCAGCTCAAATATTTGGTGATACAATTACTACATCATCGGTACCATGTGTATTTAATCCGGCAGGTCCTTACATAGTAATTGATTATGGTAGTTCTTGGCCAATTCAACCTGGTCAAACTTTTACAATAGATGGTACACCATTTACAATGGTTACAAACTTAGGCGAGATAGACTTAGTTTATACTGGCTGGTATATTCAAATAGTTGAGGAAATACCAACATTAGTTATAGGTACATATGACATAACTTATAAGGAGCCAGTATCTTTAGAAGGTTACATACCATTATTAACTTTTATAAAATTGTGTTTAAGGGCAACTTATGTAAATGATTTGACATTATCGGTTTATTGCCATATTACACCAACAGACGGAGAAATATTTGTTGATACAGGCGAAACTAGGATGTTTGAAGATGTTACCTTACTTGGTAATACATTTTTAAAAGGAAACGAATACATGAGCTGCTATGACGTTTTAGAGGCAATTATGAAGCGTTTTAACATGACCTGCTTTCAATCCCTTAATAGTTGGTGGATTGTTCGCACACCTGATTTATTTTTAGATTACCAACAAGGTGAAACAACAATAAATTATTACAAATATTTAGCTAATTCATTTGTATATGATGATAAGTATTCTATAAATAAATCTTACATAATAGCTTCTGGAGCTTATGTAGAAACTGGCTTATTAAAATCTATTATAAGACCTTATAGGAGAACATTAGAGACCTTTAATTATATTCAGCCTGAAGATTTGTTATGTAATAGTCAATTCACTGATTTAGGACCTTTAAGACAAGTAACAACTGGTGGTGGATTTACGAATAGAGAGTATGAGCTACCATGTTGGTATAATTATGATGGTGGCAGTCCATATCCGGATAGATTTATAAGAGTAGTATTTGAAGGAGATAGAGAAGTTGATAGATATGTTGTAGTAACTGGTAATACTTATGATAGTGCTAGATCAGTACAATCAAAAGATATTGAAATGAATGAAGGTGATTTAATAGAATATTCTTTTGAATTTCAAACTGATGTAAGTCAACCGGGATCAGTTAATACTGTTTTTGCAGTTAGAATTACTGATGGAACATTAACTAAATATTTGCAAAAAGATGGAAGCTGGGCAAATACATTAGGTTTTGTATATAATACAAAAATTGGTCAAAATACAAATGAATGGCAGACAGTTACAATGAAAAGTGATAGACTACCATTTAATAGCAAAATGAATATCTTTTTAGCTGAGGCAACTGCATCTACATCAGATGAAACTAGATACCGTAATTTAAGATTAAATGTTTCATATTTTGTAGCAGGGCAAGGTCAAGTAAATGGTCATTCTCATACAGCAAGCCAATCTAGAGAATTAAATAATGTGAATGATGTTGATATAATTATTGATAATAGCTTTAGAGCATCTATTAATGGTACTTTATTTTTAACTACTCAAACTGGTTTATTTCAAGATAAATGTACTACATGGAAGTTTGGACAAGGTATAAATACAGGCATACCTAGTACAATTTATCAAAATTTGGGGCAATTAATTACATCTACTTACATGTTCCAGCGTTATATTCCTAGATCAAAATTTAATGGCAATCTTTTGTTTATTAAAAATGCAAATGGTATAATGAGCAATTTAGCCATATTTAGTAATGAATTTGGTGGAGATTTGTATCATAATAAAATGTTGTTTGGTAGTTTGGCTATAGATTACAAAAATGATTCAGCTGAGTTTACAATGTGGGAAGTATTTAATAGTGAGTTTGGCTATATAAACAATTTCACTGATTTTGAGAGCTATTTATTCAATATTTTGTATCAATTTAATTATCTTTATGAAAACAATTAACCAATGGGATTAGTAAAAGGCGAAGATGTAATACTTAGTGCTTATTCAGCAGCACCAGGTGGGCAAACTTATTATCCATTTGGTTGCGCTAGATCAGTTACATTTGACATATCAACAGACTTTATTGAAACATCAGTTACTGACTCAGGAGCATTTAAAACATTTATTCCATCAGGTAAGCAATTTAGTGGTAATATTGAGGGGTTGGTTTTTTTAAATAAGCCTGCAGAAGCCGAGACAAGAGGATTTGTAACATGGGATTTTACAAGTATTCCAGATGGGGCTTTCCCTGATTTAGCTGCTTATGCTTATATAAGAGTACAAGTACCTACAGTTGACTTATATTTATGCAACATTTCAGCTCAAACTTTTACAACTAAAAGTGATTTTATAAATGCAATAAAAGATGCTGTAAATGCAAGTGGTACAGGATATACAGCTGCATTTGGTTCAGGTAGCACTTTAATAATTACTGCAGCTCCAGGTTTAGGTGATTCAGTTAATGGCACCAATTGTCAAGTACAAATTGAATTAAGCACATACACTAATACTTATGATTTATCATTTGCAGGCGGTATAAATGCTTATTATCCTGATAAATTAGGCATTGGATGGATGTATGATAAAATAATCAGTGGCGAAAGAATACAGATAAAATATTACGAGATTGATGATGATAATCACTATTTACAAAAAGTTTGTTATGTCTACATTGAATCAATAAATGAGACATCATCATTTGATAACATGGTAACATTTACAGCATCATTTAAAGGTGATGGCGCACCAACTATAACTTATGGCGAAATATAAATTTATACTATTATGTGCTATTATTTTATGCACAATTACTACGTTTGCACAACCTGCACAATATACCCCTATGACTGCAGCTGGCTATCAGATGAAGAGGCTGAAAGTGGACACAACACTTCATTTACCGAGTTTTTGTGGTGTACCGACTTTACGTGGTAGCTTAGCAAAAGAGGGAGCATTGGCTATAGATACGTGTGGTAAATTACTTTATATGTGGACCAGAACAGGTGGATGGGATACGGTTAATGTTAGCGGTGGTGGCGAATCATCAACAGATACAACAAGTTTAAGTAATAGGATCAATCAACGTATAGATTCATTAATACGTAGAAATGACAGCATTTTTGCACGTAAAAATGGGGTGTTTGTATTTCAATATAAAGATAGTATAGGCGGTGGCGGTTCAACACCAACATTGCAACAGGTAACAACACAAGGTGCAACAACAACAAACACAATAACGGTTGCAGGATTGAATTTAGTAACAGGCGCAAATTCAATAAATGTTACAAATGGTGGTGATGGTAGTTTTGTTATTAAAAATACAGGAACATCAGATGAAATATTAAATGTAAATAATGGCGCAAATGGTTATTTAACATTTGGTGGTGGTGCTGGTACTTATGTAAAAATGAAAGTTTCACAAGATGCAAATGTGGAATTAACAGCTCCAGGATTAAACGGAAGAATTCCTATTTCTGTAAATGGTAATTTAGCAGATGCAAACGGAAACATTACAATATCAACAGGTGGTGTTGCAGTAGATACAATTTTTAGAACATTAGGCAAGGATAGTATTTTTTACAAAAAGAATAATATTACTTATGCTATTAAAGATAGTGTCGGAACAAATCCCGCACCTGTTGGTTATTATGGTGCGTTTCAAGATACAACAACACAAACCGCACTTGTTATAAATACTGCTTATGGTGTAAAATTGGGCGTTACTGATTTAACAAATGGTATTACAGTTGCAAACAATTCAAAAATAAAAATAGCAAATGCTGGGATTTACAACATTCAATTTTCTTTGCAATTAGAAAAAGCAGGTGGCAGTGGTAATATGATTGCAGATATTTGGTTAAGAAAAAATGGGGTTAATTTAGCAGGAACAACAGGCAAGGTTGTATTGACAGGTAGTGCAAATGCTTCGCCTGTTGTAGCAGCATGGAATTATGTTATTGCAGTTAGTAGTAATGATTCATTAGAATTAATGTGGGCAACAAGCAATGACAATGTTGTTATAAAAGCAAGTCCAGCTACATCCCCACACCCTTCAATTCCATCTGCAATTTTAACCGTTACACAACAATCGGGTATAATGGCGGGTACTGGTATTAGTCCTTTAGATTCTGCAAATATGCTTTTGCCTTATTTACGCAAAATAGACACATCATCTTTAAGCAATAGGATAAACCTTAAATTAAATACTGCAGACACTTCATCTTTAAGCAATAGAATAAACCTTAAATTAAATATTGCTGACACTTCATCTTTAAGCAATAGAATAAACCTTAAATTAAATATTGCTGACACTTCATCATTAAGCAATAGGATAAACCTTAAATTAAATACTGCCGATACAACCGTATTTCAGCGCAAATCAATTTCATCTTATACAATTTTAGCAAATAAAACAAGTGCAACGGCAAACGTAACGGCTCAAGCTTTTAGAGATACATCTGGTGTTTATGATGGCACTATAACATGGACAGGTACAACCGCTCCTTCGGGTGCAACAAATCACACTTATAGATTAACGCAAGTGGGAAAATGTGTTACAATAAATATTTCTTTACTTTACGCAACAAATGGTTTAGCAATATCAAAGCTAATTGCAACGTTACCAAGTAACGCACCAACACCGGTACAACCAACAGGATTAACTAGTGCGCTACAAAATATTTATGTCGCAAATGGTCAGTATATAACATCTACTAATACAACTGCAAATACAATATTAAGAACTACATTAAGAAATAATACTTCTAACAATGGATTTGAATTTTTAATTGAGGGGGTTAGTAATACTGTTGCTCAAGTAAATATAATATGTCAATATTGGACAAACTAATTTTATGCACATAAGACAAAAAAATAACGTAACAAATAAAGGCATTGAAATAGCTTATACAGTTGTTGTAACAACAGATTGGAATTTGCCATTAAATCAACATCCTTCTATTGTAGAACATCCAGAATTATTTGAAATAACTGAAGATGTAATTCCAGAAGATGCACAATATTTAAATTATATTTAATGAACCAGCATAACCCACCATTAACGGCTATTAGCGGAATTTGTGCGGTTGTATCTATTACAGACATACAACCTGTATTAACTTTTATTGCGTCTTTAATAGCCATTATAAGTGGCTTATATTCTATTTATAAAAAATCAAAAAAGTAAATTATGAACAGTACATTTTTAACACTTAATTCAAGTGACTTTTTAAAGGGTTTAATCATGGCAGTATTATCAACTGTTATTACTGTAGTCTATCAAACTGTTGAGGCAGGATCATTAATCTTTGATTGGAAGTCAATCGGAACAATGGCACTTACTACAGCACTTGCGTACATTATGAAAAATTTATTTACCAATTCAACAGGTAAGTTATTTGCAAAAGAGCAAAAGTGATATCGCGATAGAGTATCGGAAAAAGTTTCCAGATATGCCAACGCTAAAATTGGCGCGGATAATGTATGCGGAAAACAATTTGCTTTTTAATAATGTAGAAGTTTGCAGAACAAAGTTAAGATACATCGAAGGTAAATGCGGGAAACGTAATTTAAATTGGTTAAAAAATAAAGATTGTGTTATGCAAAAAAACCGTCCTTTAAACCCTTACAATTTACCGCAATCGTATGAAGAACAACGAGACCCTTATATTTTGCCTGTATGTTGTAACAATATTTTGCTTATATCTGATTTGCATATTCCTTACCATAACATTGACGCAATAACAATAGCTTTAGATTACGGCAAAAAAGAAAAGGTAAATACTATTTTCATAAACGGTGACCTGCTGGATTGCCATACTATAAGCAAGTTTGAATCGAACCCTAAGAAAAGGTCAATTAAGCAAGAGTTTGACGCTACAAAAGAGTTTTTAGTACAATTACGTAAAGCATTTCCAAAAGCATCTATCTACTGGCTAAAGGGTAACCATTGCATCAGATGGGAAAAATTCTTATACTCTAAAGTCAGAGAAATTTGGGATGATGACTACTTTTTTTTAGAGGAAAGATTGCAGCTTAATTCTGTTGGGGTTAAGATTTTAGATGACAAAGTTTTAGTAAAAGCAGGTAAGCTATCTATTACTCATGGCCATCACATTTTTAAAGGAGCTTTCACACCAGTAAACCCATCGCGTGGCGCATTTTTAAGGGCAAAGCAGTCTTTAATTGTTGGACATCTACATAGACCAAGCCACCATCCCGAAACGGATTTAGACGGCAAAATAATAAGCTGTTGGAGTACAGGCTGTTTATGTGAGCTTAGGGCTGATTATTCACCACTAGTTGGTAATACGATGCATGGCTTTGCTCACATACAAATTGCATCCGATGGAGATTATACGGTAAAAAATTATTCAATCATAAAAGGTAAATTATGCTAAAAGAGAAAGTAATTTTTGAAGATAATGACAATGATGGGGAAAGTAATGAGGTAGAATATGAGATGATGACTGATAGTGAGTACATAGCAGCTGCAATGAATGCTATGTGTGCAGTTGATATGGTTGATGGTGCCATTTTATCACATGAGGATAGGGATAAAATTGAAACAATTAAATTGCAATCAATAAGAATAATTAGTGAATGTTTAAACACGTTATACAATGAAATATTTGATGATACTGCTGATAGCAGTAACGACCTTGTCTTGTAATCCAAGCCAAAAACTTGACAAATTAAACGCAAAACATCCCGAACTCCTTGCCAAATTCTGCATGGATACGTTTCCATGTGTGACAACTAAAATAGATACAGTAACTAAAGTTGAGTATGATTTTATTGAGATTCAATGTCCTGGTATTCAGAATGTAAAAAATGATACGATTTGGATTACTAAAAACAAAACAATTAAAGGCCCTGCAGTACTGGTGACACAACAACATTACAATACCATTACAAAAGTTATAAAAGATAGTGCAGCAATTAGATCATGTGAGTTAGAGTTAATATCTTGTAACAATAAATGCAATGATTTGTTAGAACAAAATAGAAAGCTTCAAAATAAAGTAACAGCAAAAAATCGTTGGATAATGTGGCTTATAATAGCTTTTTTATTAAGCATAATTGGTAATTTAATACAACTAAAAAAATGATAGCATCAAAAAACTGCATAAACTTGATTAAGATGTTTGAAGGGTATAAGGCTAAGAGTTACCTATGCCCAGCATCTGTAGTAACCATAGGTTGGGGAAGCACCATGTACACAGATGGGCGTAAGATTAAGATAGGCGATACAATCAATGAACAACAAGCTGAGGAATTGTTGATGTGGGAACTAAAAAATAAATCAATTGCTTTGCATGGTTTAAACCTTAACCAAAATCAATTTGATTCGTGCTTATCTTTTATTTACAATGTAGGCATTGGTGCTTTTACTAAATCTACATTAAGAAAAAAGATTTTAGTTAATCCTAATGATGCTACAATAAAAGATGAGTTTATGCGCTGGAATAAAGCAACAGTTGGAGGCAAATTAATTGAGCTTAAAGGACTCACCAGGCGCAGAACTGCAGAAGCTGAAATGTATTTTAAAGTATAGTTTTTTTTAGTTTAGTAAATAATCGGCTTAATGTTTCTACATTCGAGCTTGCATGAGAAAAGGGTTGATTTTCATTTCCCTCGATGTTTCTACATTGGGGGCTTTTTTTTATATCTATTTTGTCAGTTTTGCGCTGACATATAGGATATAATAAAAAAAATAAAAAAATATTAAATAAATATTTGGTTATTTAAATTAACATCCCTTATCTTTGAATCTCAAACCAAATCAACCAAAAAAAATGAAGCAATCAACCAAAGACACAATCACAGTAACCATCATTATTATTCTTGCCTTACTTGGCGATTCAATTTTTAACCAATTTTAAATTTATGCAAACAGAAACAAAAAAGCGAGGGCGTAAGCCTATTCCAGACAACCAAAAAAAGAAACCCGTTTTAATTTACTTATCAGATGATCAGATAAATTTACTCGGTGGCCCATCAGCGGCAAAAAACATTTTACAAGATTATTCATTATTTAAAATCAAACAAAATGCAAAAAAAGAGACTATTTCAAATTCATGACTTTATATTAAGACATGATACTATCATTGTGCAGATTTATGAAAACAATTACATTGATAATACCATTGTAATTCCTGTACATGCATTTGTACAATATCTGCTAAGACATGACCGTCTATACTTTGAGACACAAGATATGAGTACTGGTAAACTAGTAACAAAATCTTACCATCTTACATTTGACAACTACTGGGATGAGATGGAGCGCGATTACAAAGAGCAGGATGTTTATGATTTTATAATTTGTACATGTTTTGATTTTACTAAAGCTATTGATAGAATTATACTAAATCAAAATTTAACTCATTACATATGGTAAAATATTTAAGCAAATTGTATGATAAAATATTCAAAACGCGAGAAGAAATTGAACACATTAAAAAAGTGGAATTCTATAATAAATATTCTCGTAAAACAGAACCGACAATCACGAACCATCAACCAAATTCCAAAAACTAAATTAAAAGAACATGAGCAACTTCTTTATAGATACTAATCAGAGACAAATTACATTTACAGACAACAGATTTTACACATCAGAATCGGGAGCATTCATCCCATCAGTTACAACCATTCTACAAGCTTATCCTAAAGATGCACATTTCTTTAGTTGGTTAAAACAAGTTGGTGAAGAGGCTGACACCATCAGAGATGAGGCAGGTAGACGTGGTTCTATCGTACACAGCCTTACTGAACGTTATGATGCAGGCGAAGAGGTTAACTTATTAGATAACGGAGGCAACATAGGTTATAAAATGTCCGAGTGGACAATGTTTGAGCGTTATGTTGAGTATCGCAGACAAGTGGAACAGGAGATAATGTTTAGCGAGATTAACTTTATATCTGAGCAGTTAGGCTACGCTGGAACAGTTGACCGTATAGCGCAAATAAACGGCAAAAACTACCTGATTGACATTAAGACATCAAATACTATCTATGATCATTACTGGCTTCAATTAGCGGCTTATAATGAGCTAATAAAAGAGGCTTACAAGTCTATCAATGTTATCGACCATGTCGCAATACTTTGGCTTAATGCTAAGACACGTACAGCCGGTAAAAATGGTGCTATTCAGGGTGCAGGTTGGCAGTTAATCATTCGTGAAGATGCTGAGCGTGAGAATGATTTAAAACTATTCAACGCAACTAAGCTTTTATGGGATGCACAAAACTCAGACATGAAACCGAGAATTAAAACTTATTCATTAACTCATAAATTGTAAGACATGGATTTTAAATATCAAATTGATATTGTTAAAGTATCAAAAACACAATTAGTAGAAGAAGATACTTGGAATGTTCCAAAAGAATTAAGAAGAGAAATGAAAATCAATCGTTGTCATTGGAAATTACGCAGTGATATTGGTACTAGCAATACATACAGTCATGTATCTATTCAAATTGGTGATGCTTGTATATTTTTAGATAAAGATCAAGTTGAAACTATTGTAAAATTTTTAGAAATTATAAAATATTAAACGGTGGCACCGATACAGCCATATTTAAACCAATGGGATCAATAATTAAAAATTCTGCTATCTACCTTACCATCAGTGATGGTAAAATATGCAGACGTGTGCAATCTCCCACAGCGACATCAAAAGAGAGACAAACAAAAGATGGTAAGCTTATTCACGAAGAGCAGTATCACGGCTGGAGTGGTAAAATTACTGACATTCAGACCAGGCAAACAGATTACGGCAAAGAGTGGAACGTAACCATTGAAGATGGTGACACAAAAGCATCTTTGCAAATGAAGTACAGCAGCGGTTATGCATCTGCATTCTTAAAGACTTTGCCAAATGTTGACCTGTCAAAAGATGTAGAATTAATGCCTAAATCTGAAACTACAGATGGCAAAACTAAGACCACCATGTTTATCAAACAAGATGGCAAAGCAATCAAATGGGCATTTACTAAAGACAACCCAAACGGCTTACCATCTATGAAAAAAATCAAAGTTAAAGGCGTTGATGTTTGGGATGATTCCGACATGATGGAGCATCTTGAAGCAATGGTTAAATCTAAGTTTGCAAACAGCAAACAAGATGACTTTGAAGTTCCGTTTTAAATCCAATATGGGGGTGCGACCATTCAACGCACATTTTAAATTATTCATCATTAAAACAAACAACATGACTACAATAAACTCTTTTGGAGAAGAATTTAAAGCTTCATTTGTTACATCAGCAGAACGCATTAAATACATGAAATCAGAAGGTATTGAAATACTTGAATCTGAACCATACACTAATAGTGAATTTATTACTGAAAATGATGATTTTTATACTGTATCAATAAAAGTAACTAATATTACATTGCTACTACTTATGCATGCTGGAATTAAAATGGGTTCTGATCAACAAAAAAAATTAAATAAAACTCCTTACATATGTGGATAGCTTTGACAATAGAATTTGCTGTAGTTGTAATAATATCTTTACTTTGGGTACATATTCTTAATGATAAAAATAATAATTACGATGAAGACGATTAAAAATTTACTAGGAATGGCTCTGCTTGTAGGGTTTACAAATCCGATTGCATTTACAAACCACCAGCAATGGTATCAAGGTGTTGCCGGTTTATTAGCTGCCTTCATTGGATCAGGTTTAATCTTTGGTTTTGAAGGTTATGCAGTTGGTCCAAAGAAAATCGGAAATGCCGAATCAATGCCAGTAATCAACCAGGTGTGGATGATGTTCTTTATTGGTGCTGTCGCTAACCTATTATGGGCTACACTTTATGTTTAAGATGATAGTTATTATTGTTGCCTATGAGTCCGTTAAATGGGTAATAAGAAAGCTATTCGACAAGATTGTAAATAACGATTAAAACTAAACAAATGACACTACAAGAAGCAATAACAATTTTAACAACTTATCACGCTTGGCGCATAGGTGATGATGAGGTTCACATGCAGAAACCATCGGAAGTTACAAAGGCAATTGAAACAGTATTACATTATCATAATGAAATAAACAATGCCAATAGATAAACAATACCATTTTATTGCAGGATTCTGCATCTACATCATTGCACAGTTATTTATGCAACCAATACCTGCAATGATACCAGTTATAGCTATTGCAACAGGTAAAGAGGTTTACGATTATGTAAGTGGCAAAGGTACACCGGATGTTAATGATCTGCTTTACACAATCTATGGGGCAATGCCATTATTAATTTTTAAATTGATACTATCATGAGATTATTATTTACCTTTTTCCTGATGTCAGGAACATGCTTTGCTCAAGAGTTTGAAGGCGGATTTATAAAAGTAAAAGGTACTGGAGGTACACCACCATACACATTTTCCTTAGATGGTGGAGCATATCAAACAAAAGATACCTTTTTTAACGTTTCTGCAGGTCAACATATCGTAAACACTAAGGATGCAAAAAACTGCGTAAAAACATCTAATTGCACCATGTACACCAATGTAAAAATGGATGTATTAAGTAAAACATCCAATACTGTTACATTTAAAGCTACTGGGGGGAAGTCACCATACTCATTTAGCAGAAACTCTACTACAACATGGTCATTAAATAAAACTCGTTGGACTGAAAATCGCAGAAATACAACATACACATTTCGAGTTAAAGATGCACTAGGTTACATTTATTTCATTATCATAACTTTTTAAATTTACAACTTTTGATACTACGAGACTACCAGGTTGATTTATCGACCAAAGCCTGCGACTTATTAACTAAGCACAAAATTGCCTACTTATCTATGCAAGTTAGAACAGGCAAAACACTAACGGCATTGAATACATGTAAGCTATACTCCGCCAAAAGTGTATTATTTGTAACAAAGAAAAAAGCTACACTAAGCGTGGTTGCTGATTACGAGCATTACAAATTAGATTTTAAATGCTTTGTTATAAACTTTGAGCAACTGCATAACATTACTGATCAGTACTTTGACTTAGTAATTATTGATGAGGCACATTGCACTGGTGCTTTTCCACTTCCGAGCAAACGAACAAAGGAATTAAAAAGATTGTGTCATGGTTTGCCAATAATTTATTTAAGTGGAACACCATCACCGGAAAGCTACAGCCAACTTTACCATCAATTTTACATTTCTTCATACAATCCCTTTACACAAAAGAATTTTTACACTTGGGCGCGTGAGGGATTCGTATCTATTTCGTCTAAATACGTATACAATCGTCAAATACACGATTACACAAACGCTGACAAGGAAGCCATTGACAAAGTAGTAGGTCATTTATTTTTGCCTTACACACAACAAGAGGCTGGGTTTGAGCAGTTAGTTGATGAGCATATTCACCAAGTTACCATGTCTGACCGCACGTATATTGTTTGTAATAGGCTACGTATTGACAAAGTTGTCACTGGTAAAAATGGTGATGTAATAGAAGCAGATACAGAAGTAAAACTACTTAACAAATTACATCAGCTTTATAGTGGTACAGTTATATTTGATGTGGTCATGTGTGATGATCAAGATTCTGCGATAACTGATGAAAGCAAAGTAGATTACATATTTAAGACCTTTCAGGGTTTAAAATTTGCTGTATTTTATAAGTTTAGGGCTGAACGTATGGTTTTAATAGTTGGTGCGCAAAAAAGGCATTTAAAATGGACCGAATCACCGGAAGAGTTTCAAGCTAATGAGGATATGATATTTATATCTCAGTTTGTTAGTGGCAGGGAAGGTGTTAATCTATCAACTGCCGACTGCCTGGTCTGTTATAACATTGATTTTTCTGCAGTTACTTATTTTCAAGTCAGAGCAAGGCTACAATCTAAAGATAGAGTTGATCCTGCTAAAGTACATTGGATATTTGCCAAAGATGGTATTGAAGAGCGTATTTACAAAGCAGTCTGTAACAAGAAAAATTACACTACATCTTACTTTATTGAAGAAGAAAAAAATACTTTAATTAAAGGTCCATTTGTAATGAATCTTACAAAACAAACTACTAACGTAGCACGTAATGAGGTGCAGATACAAGTCTATAAAAAAATGGCTTTGAATAGTTTGAAAAAATATCCTAAGTTTGACATCCGACAAATAGAAAATTATTTATGGTGCTGGTGCAACGATATGAAAGATAATTTAATCAACGCTGGTACTGATTCAGAATCATTTTACAATTTATTAATTGAGAGAATCACAAATACAACATCAGATAATAAAATGGCTTGAGAGTCAAGGCTGGTTAGTTGTTAAGATAATTCAAACGAATAAAAATGGGTGGCCCGATTTGCAGTTACATGCATTCGGTGTCACCATTTTTATCGAGGTAAAATCTGAGAATGGCAAACTATCTGAGCTGCAAAAATACCGACACAAACAACTACAAGACAAAGGATTTTTTGTAATTACATCATCATCATTAAACCATCTACAAAATGAATTTATTAAAATCAGCGAAGGACTACGTTTCAATCGGATTATCGGTAATCTCAACTGATAACACTAAACGCTCCATTGGATCATGGAAGCAATACCAATATAATGCACCCACAGAACAGCAACTTGCTACAATGTTTGCACATCCGAAAGTGCAAGGCCTTGCAATCATCTGCGGGGCTGTATCAGGCAATCTAGAGGTAATAGATGTGGACTGCAAATATGGGGTTGATTTTTCGAAATATTGTGACAAAATACTTGACGCTGATCCTGTTTTATTTGGCAAATTATTTATCGTAAAAACTAAATCCGATGGCTATCATATCTATTTTAGATGTGAGTTTATTGAAGGCAATCAAAAGCTTGCAGAACGTCCGCCAAATGATGCAGAACTGAAAGCCAATCCAATGGCTAAAAGTTATGTATTAATTGAGACTCGTGGTGAAGGTGGTTATGTTTGTGCGCCTCCAACTGCAGGCTATAATCCGGAACCAGGCAATAAACAAATACCAGTGTTAACCATTGATGAGCGTGATACTTTGATGAGTTGTGCTAGGGAATTTAATAAAATTATAGAAGAAGTAGCACAGGTTGATTTGCCAAAAGTAACGCCAAATAATTATAAAATTACTGTATGGGAAGATTATAATAAAAGAGGTAATAGTTTAGAATTATTAACAAAACATGGTTGGACAGTACTAAATAATGATGGAAAAAAAACTTACTTATTAAGACCAGGCTCAACCACATCAGCAACATCTGCAGTTATTTTTAACGATACTAAAATATTTTATCCTCACACCACATCAACAAATTTTGAAAATAAAGGCTACAATCCTTTTGGTGTTTACATGATGTTAGAGGCTAGTAATGACCATAAAAAAGCTACAAAACAATTAGCTAAATTAGGTTATGGTGAAATGAATGGTGAAGGTTTATTTTGGAGCTATACAAAAAATGGAGTAAAAATAAAAAGATTTGATTTAGCCAACTGGTTATCTACTAAAGACTTTATAATATACTTTCAAAATAAAAAGTTAGGGCTTTATAGAATTATAAAAAAAGATAAAACCATTATAAATGAATCCTATTCTCAGGAAATAAAATCTTTTATTCTTAAGCATTTAGAAGATTCATTACAGGCTAGTAATAAAAAATTACTTACTGAAGATGATGAAGATTTTATAGATAACAAAACTTATAAAGATGTTTGTGAAGCTTTACTTAGAGAATCATCTGTTATTTTTAATGATAACTTTTATGAGTTTTTAAAAGAGAAAAAAGTTGATATTCTTAGAGATAAAGTTAATTCTTGTTACTTTCCTTTTAAAAATGGCATTGTTACCATTAATAATAATGAGATAAATTTTATTAATTATGGTGATATAAAAGAATGTATTTGGGATAGCCAAATTAATGACTTTGACATCTTTGTCAATAAAGATTTAGATATAAAAACATGCCAGTATTATGAATTTATAGAAAAGATTAGCAATGATGAATCGGATCGTATTAATTATGCTATGTCTATAATTGGTTACATCCTACATAGCTACAAAGATTCATCTAGACCTTACGCTGTAATACTTGCTGAGGAAACTGATGACGAAGCTAAAGGAGGTGGAACAGGTAAAGGTATATTCTTTAAAGCCATCAGCAAACTTATTCCAACTGTTACAATGGATGGTAAAAACTTTAAGCCTGATAAGACATTTGCTTTTAGCAGGGTTGAGCTTGGAACAAAGCTTGTAGTTATTGAAGATTGCCCAAAGAACGTAGAATTTGAGCGTTATTATCCGACCATTACCGAAGGTATGACCATTGAAAAAAAGAATAAAGATGAGATATTCTTGTCTTTTGATGATAGCCCTAAGATTGCATTTACTACAAATTATAGCATTGCATCTAATGCAGAACATGCTAAACGTAGACAGCGTGTGCTTGAGTTTGCACCATTTTTTTCATCTAGTAAAACACCTCAAGATTATTTTAAAGGTAAAAAATTATTTAATGACTGGGAACCAGAGGAATGGCAAAGATTCTACAACTTTCTTTTTATATGTGTAAAGTACTATTTTGAAAATGGAATTAAGCCGATTATGAACAGCGAAAAGCTTAATCGTAAACAAATAAAAATGCAATTTGGTGAGGATTTTCTTGACTATTTAGACACAATTATTGAGGACCATTATGGCCAACAATTGCCATTAAATGATGAGTGGAAAAACTTTCTAAATAGGTACGAATTACAAGCTAGAGATTACAGCCTAAAACGGTACTCGAAAGGGTTACAAATAGGTTCCCAAATACTTGGGATTGATTACATCGGTTACAAAAATAGACAAGATAACAACAAAAAGTACTTTAAAATTGGTAATAATGATAATATGTACAAAGAAATTGTAACCAATGTAACCGATTTATTTTAGCGTGTAACGTATTTTTAGTAAAATGGGTTACATATTAACTTAATGAAAATCAATTAATTATAAACACTTGTAACCAATGTAACCTATTTATCTATATAATTATAAAAAAAAAAAAAAAGTGGGTGTATATATATAATATTTTTTTGGGAAAAAAAGCGAAACATCGATTAAATAAAAAAAAAAAATATACAAAAAACAACAATTAAAAAAGTGAATAATT
>Ga0114971_10000351_pt1 | contig 29427 bp, 20 predicted proteins | sample M_140625_MF_Meta_FD_87320 | JGI IMG/M metagenome (GOLD analysis project Ga0114971, IMG submission 87320) | Freshwater microbial communities from Lake Montjoie, Canada to study carbon cycling - M_140625_MF_MetaG | ecosystem: Environmental > Aquatic > Freshwater > Lake | place: Lake Montjoie... | reverse complement strand
GTTGAACGGGCTGTGCAAACAGTCGCATTTTCGCGTGCCGAACAGTTTGTCCCAGAGCGCCGGCCGTTCTTCTTAGAAGGTGCCAATTACTTCTCTGCGGGTTCTTTCTATGCGTTTGGCCCGCTGTTTTACTCGAACAGAATTGGCCTCTTCGATATCGGTGGAAAAGCTTATGGAAAGATCACCCCAAAAGACACCCTAGGATTCCTGACGGCGATTGACTTTGGTGACAGAGTCGATTCTATTGTCCGATATCGGCATGACCTCAGTCCAACAGACCAAATCGGCCTGTTTGTTAGTCAATCGGATGTTGCAAAGAACAATGACCACTCTGGTCTCGTTGCGCTTGATGGTGGCCTTCGACGTAATAAGGTCGGTCTTGAGTACCAGCTCATCAAGTCATCCGGGATGAATGGCGGGGGGAGCGCTGCAGACCTCAACTTTTCCTATCAGGACTCATTTAACTTTACGAGTGTTCAGATGATGAATGCTGGTCGTAACCTTAGATCTGCAAATGGTCTGTTCTACTTTGATGACTTCAAGGGCTTTCAGGTCTACCATAACTGGAGTCGCGAATGGCGTAAAGGTGCTTGGCGAAGCTTTTCTGTGGACCTGTTTCCGAGCTATACCTGGCATCAGGATGGCACACCCTACCAACGTGGGGGAGGCCTTGGAGTCCAGTTCGACACACGCTCTGACTGGCGGTTGTCAACGAGTGTCAACCACAATATGTTCGATGCACAGAAGGATGCAACCGTCCGGTTTGGCATCACATCCGGTGCGACCAACCGCTTCCGTCAGATTGGCATGGAGCTGATTACGGGGCAACAAGCAGACAAGGCGTATCGGTTCTATGCACCGAATGTGTCATGGAGACCAGTCAAAAACTTGGACGTGCTTTACACGGGTGGCCTGCAGCAGTTTGGAGGCTGGAGAAGACAGCACATTGTGACTGGGAACTTCATCCTCTCACGCACGAGAACGATTGGTGGCCGTATTCTGGTTCAGGAAGAACCTGGCTCGCCCGCTACAATCAATCCGTACATCAGCTACCGTGAGGCTGGAGAACGTGGCACTGAGACGTATCTGCTCCTAGGTGCACCGAACAACAAGTCATTTCTGCCACAGGTGATGGTCAAGCTAATCTTTGCTCGCTGATCGTGTTTACAGGCAGGAAGCCTTCAAGGTTGACACTGATGGTCAGAACTACGCAGGGCGCAGGCTGACAAGATAAGGATTCGCCGAAGGACGTAGTGTTGTTAGTCGTTCCAAGGTACTGCCACTCGGCAGCGTTACGACAATACGCAAGTCGGTAGGTTTGATAATCCGCTCTACAACCTCACCCGTCACAGGGTCCGTTGTCGCAAAAACACTGAGTGTGGCGTCCCGGATTTCGCCCGCGACAATCGATGCCGTCCAATGTGCAAGCGTTGCTGCAACATCGGTTTGCGTTTCGTATGTGGCCATTTCAATCAAATCCTGAACCTGGTTGACAATGGCTGACATCGCCTTCGCGCCTAAATCTTCATCGGTGTGCATGGCAATAAATTACCCGCCGCACAGTGGTAATGCCATGCGGCGGGCGGTGATTAACGTGAGGAACGCTTATGCGTCGCCATATCCATAGCTGCGGGTATGACAAACCTCAAGCCAGCGGGCAAGGACCTGCACGGATGCATTGATGTCATCAACATCCGCCATCTCATTCACGGTATGCACATAGCGGGTTGGAACCGACAGAGTAAACGATGGAATACCACCGCGGACACGCTGCATACCGCCAGCATCCGTACCACCACGCCCCAAGATCTCGAGCTGATACTTGATGTTGTGCTGCTCGGCTACATCGCGGAAGTGGCGGACCAGCTTTGGATGACACACAAGGCTGGCATCCATCATCTTGATAGCGGTTCCAGCACCTAGTTGTGTGATCTGTGCATCCAGTGACCCGCCAGGAATATCACCGGCAATTGTGATGTCCAGCGCGATTGCAATATCAGGATTGATGGCATATGCGGCAGGAGTGGCACCTCGGAGACCGATCTCTTCCTGTACCGTCGCCACAGCGTGGATATCACATTCGTGGTGACCAAGGTGGCGTAAAGCCTCAAGCATCACGTAGACAAGCAAGCGGTCATCAAGGCTCTTCGAAATAACTCGATTTCCGATACGCTCGCAGGTTCGATCCATCGTAATCGGGTCACCAAGCTCAACTTTCGAACGAACTTCAGCAGCTGCCAGTCCAAGATCAATAAACAAGTCTTCAAGAGAAACAGGTTTACCACGCTCTGCATCAGACAGGAGGTGTGCCGGTCTGATACTTGGCTGGAGGACACCGCGGAGCGTTTCACCGGCAAATCCATGCACCAAAACACGCTGTGCGACAAGGACACGGGCATCAAAGCCACCAAGAGGCTGGACACGGATAAAGCCTTTGTCATCGATATGGCGGACAATAAATCCGATCTCATCCATGTGCGCAGCAATCAGGACTTTTGGACCATTACCACTGCCCTTTTTGTGCCCAATGACATTGCCCATGGTGTCAACTTGGATGGAATCAACCAGAGGCGTCATCGCATCTTGGATTACACCGCGGACAACTTCTTCGCGGCTCGGAATGCCGGGAGCTTCACATATCGCTTTAAGGAGGTCAAAGTTCATGTTGTATTCCTGTTTTAACAACAGTTACGAAAAAAGGGCGTTTCACTTGGAAACGCCCTTTCGATTAGACGGTAGGACTACGAAGCATCCTTGATTGTGCGAATCCAGATATTACGGAACCGCGTTGCGTTGCTGTGATCCTGCAGGCGGATTGGGCCAGGTCCATGTGGTACGTACGCTGGTGCCGCTTTATGATTGGTGTTGCCAAGAATTTCATGATGATTCTGTACAAGAACACCATTGTGGACGACTGTTACAAATCCAGATTTAGTCAGCTTGCCAGCTGCATCAAAACGTGGCGATGTATAAAAGATGTCATAGGTCTGCCACTCAGTTGGTTTGCGTGCGGCATTTACCATTGGAGGCTTTTGACCGTATATTGCACCGGCTTGGCCATCAGCATAGGTAACGTTTTCGTAGCTGTCGAGGACCTGAACCTCATACTTACCAGATAGGAAGATACCGGAGTTACCACGACCCTGAGACTTTTCGCCCTGTGGAGTTGGTGTTGCCCACTCAGCGTGCAGCTGAAAGTCTTCAAACTTTTCAACGGTCTCGGTATCACCGACGCTGACGACTTTCTCACCTACTTCACGACACATCATCGCGTCGCCAACAATTTTCCACTTCTGGTTGGACCACTTGGAGAGGTCTTTGCCGTTGAAGAGGATGATTGCATCCGATGGAGCTGCCACTGCAGCGCCTGCTGGTGCAGGGGTTACGATTGCTGGTGTCGGACGGTTCGCATCATGGACACGCCACTTCGAACCAGTGAAGATGAATGGAGTGTCGGTGTAACCTTCTTTTTGTTGGACGACGTTCCATCCCAGCGACGATGCGGAAGCTATCACACCCACGGTGATAGCGAGGAGAGCGGTGCGTTTCATGCCAAAGTGTAATGCTGACCACACGACATTTCAAGCATCAACCCAGCAAAATACCCGGGGATTTATCCTGTGTACAGAAATAGGCTAACACTGAAGATGTGTTCGCATCCCATTCAAGCAACATGCGACCCAAAAGGAACGTTATCTAACCGCACTGGGTAACGTTTTCATTCAAAGCGAAGGGCATCGATTGGATCAAGCTTGCTCGCACGTACAGCCGGATAAATTCCAAAGAACATCCCGACGCCAAGGGCAAACGAGAAGCCCATTAGGCTGGCCCACAGAGGGACATACGTTGGCAGGTTATCCTTGGCAATCATCCCGATAATGCTCGAGACGCCGTAGCCAAAGCCAACCCCCAGCATCCCTCCGACACCGCTCACCGTCATCGCTTCAATCACAAACTGGACCAAGATATTTGCGCGCTTGGCACCGACAGCCTTACGGATACCGATTTCCCGCGTACGCTCTGTTACCGAAACGAGCATGATGTTCATGATCCCGATTCCGCCAACGAGGAGGCTCAGACCACCAACACCACCCATCACCACTTGAAAGAGCATCAGGACCTGGTCGAGCTGTTTAATGATGCCTTCCTGGGTGTCAACGATGAAGTCCTTGGCATTTTCAGGATGCCTTGCTTTCAAAACTGCAAAGATTTGATTGGCCGCTTCCTCACTTTGGCCCGGTATGGAGCGGGCACTTACTGCCGCCACAATCCGGGTGTTTGATAAGCGCTTGCGCTGGGACTCATACGGAAGGAAGACTTGGTCGTCCGGGCTGGAGCCGAAGTTTGCATTTCCTTTACGTGCAAGCACGCCCACAACCGTGACGGGTACTTTTGCCTGCCCAGTTGCGACAACAACAGTTTGTCCTACAGGCTGCTCACCCGCTGCGAAGAGTTCAAGGGCAACTTTGTGTCCGAGGACAGCCACTTTGGCCCAAGTGTCGTTGTCCTCGCCGGATATAAAACGACCTTCGGCCAGCTCGACGACAGAGACATCGAGGTAGTTTGCGGTCGCACCAACGCTTTGGGCGGAGTATGTTTTGGATCCTCGGATGACCTTAGCAGGCTCTTCAAGTCGGGGAACGATGGCATCGATTTGTGTCACCTGCCGACGAATGGCTTCGACATCATCGAGGTTCATACCATCGAGGCGCGCAGCGCCTCCACCCTCACGCTTGGGGGCGTAGACAGCAAAGACAATATCAGCGCCATTTCCGCGGAAATTGGAGATGGCTTTCTGGCGGGCACCCTGGATGATAGCGATCATTATGATGACGGCTCCCACTCCGATGATCACACCTAGCATTGTCAGGATAGATCGCAGCTTGTTGGCAATCAACGCACTTAGTGCGACACGCATGGACTCAAGAACATTCATCAACTTCAGAATACCAACTTCATGTGTGCAAAGTTCGCAATCGATGAGAATTCAATCGCGAACAGTCGGTTACAATAACAGCATGAGCAACAAGCAATACGCAGCGCCACCGGCGCTAAGCATCGATTTGGCGAAGACCTACACGGCGACAATTGAGACCGTTGCGGGAACGATGGAGCTCGAGCTGTACGCAGCCGAGGCCCCGATGACGGTAAATAACTTCGTCTTTCTTGCACGTGAAGGCTTTTATGACAACGTCATTTTTCATCGTGTCATCAAGGGCTTTATGATTCAGGGCGGCGACCCAACGGGGACTGGCCGCGGCGGCCCGGGTTATCGTTTCTCGGATGAAACCGTTTCCCGCAAGTACACACGCGGCACATTGGCGATGGCAAACTCTGGCCCAAACACCAATGGTTCCCAGTTCTTTGTCATGCACAGCGATTATGCTTTGCCACCTGCATACACCATCTTTGGTAAGTTGACAGGCGGGTTGGATGTTCTTGATGCCATCGCGACAACACAAACCGGAGCACAGGATCGCCCATCGACGAACCAGACGATTAAGTCGATTACTATCACTGAGGCCTAACACAGGCCGCTAACGAAAGTCATCTAGATACAATAAAAGCCCCTCCTAGAGTCGTCCAGAAGGGGCTTTTTCGCAGCTGTTAGCCTCTCAGATCTGTTGCCAGGTCCGGCTTTCAGAGCTACGAATAACCGCATCCAATACCTTTTGACACGCAAGGCCATCTGAAAAATTCGGATGAAACTCCTCACCCGTGCTAAACGCAACCAGCATGTCACGGATCAGGTTGATAAAGGTGTGCTCGTACCCGATGATATGTCCTGCAGGCCAATAGTTGCCCGTGTAAGGGTGGCTGCCATCGGTGGTCTGAATCACACGGAAGCCCTTTCGGTCATCCGGATCCTCATGGTTGTAATACTCGAGCTCGTTCATCCGCTCCATATTAAACACAATCGATCCCTTAGAGCCATTGATTTCAAACTTGTTGTGGTTCTTCCGGCCAGCTGCCATGCGGGTCGCCTCAAATGTTCCTACAGCGCCACTCTCAAAGCGAGCCAGGAAAATGGAGCTGTCATCTACGGTGACTTCACCCATTTGGTCGCTTGCCTTACCGCCCAGGCGGTCATCAATCTCCGCAAGGATAGGACGCTGCTTCACAAATGTGTCCATCATCCCGGAAACTTCCGTGATCTCGCCCATCAGGTAGCGAGCCATGTCAATGGAGTGGGCAATCAGGTCACCATGCGCGCCGCTGCCTGCAATATCACCTTGAAGACGCCACACGATTGGGAAGTTTGGATCCACAATCCAGTCCTGAAGATAGACGCTACGCCAGTGGTAAATCCGGCCAAGGTCGCCATTCTCAATCATCTTTTTGGCGAGTGCCACCGCAGGCACGCCACGGTAGTTGAAACAAACCGCATTGGGAACGTTGTTTTCTGCGACCGCATCCTGCATCGCGCTGGCCTTGGCAACCGTGCTTGCAAGTGGCTTTTCACAGAAGACCATTTTGCCAGCCTTAGCGGCCTCAATGGCGATTTCAACGTGACTATCACCAGGTGTCACAATGTCAACAAGATCAACATCATCGCGGGCGATAACTTTGCGCCAGTCGGTCTCATACTCCGCAAAACCGAACTTTTCGGCGGCGGCTTTGACCTTTTCCTCGGTGCGACCGCACAATACTTGCAGCACTGGTTCAATTCCGATTTCTGGAAAGAACTTGGTCAGCTGGCGATAGGCATTGGAGTGCGCTTTCCCCATAAACTGATAACCGATCAACGCAATACGAATCTTCTTAGTAGCTGACATCAACCAACCCTCCATCTTGTACGGAAAATCTGACCGGAAATCGTTCGACCAGTGGGTGGTTTTCTCCTGCTGGTTTATCGTTGGAAAGCCAGCAGCGATGCCAATTTCCCTCCAACCGTTGCAATGGCAGTGTACCGCTGGAGAATGATCGCGTTCAGACAGACACTTTCATCATCAGAAACCAAGTCAATGCAATATTTCGAGAAGAAGCTTCGAAACCATTTCTGGAACCGTAGATAGTTGTAAAAACGTATTTCGGCGTAGACTGGAGCAACGATGACTAACTTGCCAACCGATTATGATGCGCGTGTCTACGCCGGAATTCTTGGAAAACTGATCGGAGTTTACCTCGGACGGCCATTCGAAGGCTGGGGGCGGCGACAGATCGAAGAGACCATCGGCGAGGTCAACTACTACGTTCACCAGCGCTTTGGAGTGCCGCTTGTTATCACCGATGATGACATCAGTGGGACGTTCATCTTTCCCCGCGCTTTCGATGACAATAACTGCCCGTACGACATCACACCGAAAATGGTCGCCGATGTTTGGTTGAATCACCTTATCGAAAACAAAACGGTGCTCTGGTGGGGGGGGCTCGGTGTCAGCACCGAACATACGGCATTTCGTAGGCTGAAGGATGGAATCCTGCCTCCCGAATCTGGAAGCATCGAACGGAACACACAGGTCGTTGCAGAGCAAATTGGTGCGCAGATATTCATCGATGCTTGGGCGATGATTGCCCCTGGAGATCCTGAGAAAGCCGCACACTTTGCAGGTGTGGCCGCAAGCGTCAGCCACGATGGCGATGCTGTTCGAGCGGCGCAACTGATTGCTGCCATGGAAGCCATCGCGTTCGTAGAATCTGATCGAGACAAGATTCTGGATCTTGCGCTGGTGCACATTTCGAAGCGTGGAAAGCTACGCCGGCTCGTGGATGATATTCGCGCATGGCATTCTGCCGATCCAAGTGACTGGCGCCAGACGTTTACGCATATCGAGAACAAGTATGGCTATGATAAGTTTGGTGGAGGGTGCCACGTCATCCCAAACCACGCCATCATCCAAATGGCGTTCCTCCACGGGGATGATGATTTCCAGCGAACATTAATGATTGCCGCAACCGCAGGGTGGGATACGGATTGCAATGTCGGCAATATCGGCGCTCTGATGGGTATCAAGAACGGCCTTGATGGCATCGAGCGTGGGCCGGACTTCCGTACACCTGTTGCGGACCGGATGTATTTGCCTAGCGCAAAGCCGGGCTCTCAGATCACGGATGCAGCAGTCGAAGCAGTGCGAATCGCAAACATTGGACGACGGATTCAGGGAATACGTCCAGTGATGCCAAACGGCGGCATGCGCTATCACTTTATGCTGCGAGGGTCGCTGCATGGCTTCCGCGTACGTGGTGGGGATGATGCGACAGATGGCGTTACCATCGAAAATGTTGAAATTGGCGAGCTTGCAGAGAATGCGGGCGTGGCGGCCGATGAACGTGCTCTGGTTATTTCATACAAGAATGTATCGATAGGTGTTGTCGCGCGTGTTGCCACAGATACGTTCTACCCTTCCGAAGCGTACGTCGGTGGCTATGAAGCGATTGGTAGCCCCAACCTGTATTCAGGGCAGTTATTGCGTGCCCGTGTTGTCTCCGGGACATCCAATGTGCGTGCTGCATCTGTACGCCTCTGTGTTGGTGTGCTGGAAGGGGATGGAGCCCTGACATGGCTCTGTTCGCATGTAACCGTTATTGCGCCAGGAGAAGCATCCACAATGCAATGGACGGTGCCCGATACCCATGGGCGTCCTGTTGGTGCCGTCGGCATTCAGGTAGTTGGCTATTCTGGAACAGGAACCGTTTACTTGGACTGGCTGGACCACTCAGGCGTACCTGCCGTGTCGCTTTGTCCCCCTGCCGATGGTGCTGCGAACAAGGCATGGAGAGCATCATGGATAACCGATCTTGATCGCCTCGAGTTTTCTGGACATGAGTCGACCTATCCATACAGGCTAGTCAGTAACAACGGAGCAAAGCAGGCTATTACAGGCGGGCATACTTGGACTGGCTACCGGACAACCGCGCACTTCGAACCACATATGGCCGAGAGCTTTGCGCTTCTGGCTGGTGTAAGGGGGCTCCGCCGACATATTGCACTCGAAGTGACATCTAGTGGTTCTGTAAAGCTTGTCTTCCGCAAAGATGACACGGTTGAGGTCATCGCAGAGGAGGCAGTGAAATGGGCACCGGATACGGTTTATGCCCTATCGGTTGACCTGAATGCAAGCGGCACAGTGATTGGTATTGTGGATGCCCCAGGTGCATTAATACGTGTCGAGGGTTTGATTCCGATGGACGATGCCTTTGGAGGTGTTGGAATGTCGGTTGATGGTGGTGTGACCAAGGTTTCATCCATGCGCGTTGAGCCGCTGACAAACTAGTGGCACCACCAACAATCGTTGTCGCCAGTGAGCTTGAATGGCAGGCATTATCGCCACTCCATGGACTAAAGCACCTAGTGACAGGCGTTGGGATGCCGGCTGTATACAGGTCGTTCCTGAACTCTGGTATCGTAGGGCCGCTGATCAGTATCGGAATCGCTGGAGCCTATCAGGATATGAAGCTGGGCATAGGAGATGTAGTGTTCGTTGGGAGCGAAGTTGTTGGCGATCTCGGTATGGAACTTCCTGATCATCCGAACTTTAGCCCGCTCTGGGATTTTCCGTTTGGAGCATCTCACGTCAAGGTCGACCTGTGTGCACCAGTAATCAGTTGTATTCCGATTGTAAACGGGTGCACGGTCTCGACGGTAACTGGAACGCGTGCCACGGGAATCCGCCGGCGCGACATATTTGGTGCTTCAATCGAAACCATGGAAGGGTATGCCGTTGCGGATATTGCGAATGCACGCGGCGTTCGGTGCATCCAAATTCGCGCAATCAGCAACGTTGCAGCCGAGCGCGATATGCAGCCGACAAATATACGTGGCGCCTTAGATGCTCTTTCCACTTTTTGGATGCAGCATGGTAATGACATTATGGAGGCGATTGATGAAGCAAAAGATTGAAACATCCCGGCTCAAATCACTCTTAGGCTTCCTAAAACCCTATCGCGGGAAGCTAACCGTTGGACTGGTGGCCGCGGCGATTGCTGGCGCTATTCCCGGTGGTGTTGCTGCTGCGGTAAAGGAATTCGCTGACCGCTCTGGTAGTGGCAATATAAGCGGCATCTATGTCGTCGCTGGGGCCATTGTGGGACTTTACACGGTGCTGGTATTGCTTCGGTACATCCAGGGGACCGTACTGGCTGAAGTGAGCCTCCGTGTAGGGAATGATCTTCGCCGAACGCTTTATTCGCACCTGCTTCGCATGCCGTTGACTTATTTTGATACTCAGCGCACGGGCAATTTGATGTCTACGATGACAACGGATGTAGCCAAACTGCAAAATGCGGCTAACTGGGTCAAGGACTCAATTGCGCTCCCGATAACGGCAGTGACGATGTCCGTAATTTTGGTAAGAACCAGCCCTAAGCTTGTGTTGATCACGGTTGCTGTTGTTCCCCTGATGGCACTTGCGATACAGCAGATCACTCGCAGGTTGCGCGCGTTGAGCCAGACGGCGCAAGGCAAGCAGGCAGAGCTAAATGCACTTATGGATGAAACATTGTCATCCCCAAGAGTCATCAAAGCGTTTGCTGCCGAGGAGCGTGAACTGAACCGGTTTGCCAAGGTGGCAGATGGTGCCATCCATGCACAAATGCGCGGCATTCGTCGCTCGGCACTGCTTGGACCAAGTGTGGACTGGATCGGCTCAGTTGCGATGGCAGTGATTCTCGTCATCGGGGCACAAGAAATCGCATTGCATACTTCGGATATGCAGCGTGTGACAAAGGAAGCCGCTGCCTCAGGTCTGTTGGGGCCAGCAAGGGATACTTGGGTCGCTGCGCGTGTGCGTGGACTCAGTATCGGTGGTTTTTTGCAATTTGTGTTCGCTGCAAATGAACTTTCGCGTGCCATCGGTGGCATGGGGGCACTTCGCGGTGCATTGCTGGATATGTTTGGAGCCGTGGATCGTATTCACGAGGAAGTCCTCGATGTTCATCCAGAAATCGCAGATGATCCCGATGCAATAGAACTTGGCGATGTAAAGGGTGCCTTGACACTTGAGGATGTCACATACGGCTATACGCTGGAAACGCCTGTTCTTTGTGGTGTAACGCTTGATATTCAACCGGGAGAAACGGTTGCGTTTGTAGGTGCGACAGGGTCTGGAAAGTCCACGCTTGTTGACCTGATTCCACGGTTCATCGACCCATGGACAGGATGTGTAAAGCTTGATGGCATGGATTTACGTAAGATTAAGCAGGGTAGCTTACGCGCAGTGATGGCCATTGTTCCTCAGAAAACAGTTCTGTTTGCCGGGACTATTTTTGAGAATATCGCTTATGGAAAACCGGGTGCGACCCCCGATGATGTAGAGCTCGCGGCACGTGCCGCCGGTGCACATGGGTTTGTTATGTCAAAGCCCGATGGATACGCCACATTGGTTGGCGAACGTGGGGCGATGTTATCCGGTGGTCAGGCACAACGTATTGCGATTGCACGTGCACTTGTTTGCAAGCCGCGTGTGTTGATCCTCGATGAAGCGACAAGTGCCCTTGACAGCGGAACGGAAGCTGCGGTTCAAGATGCAATCCGCGCCGGGAGTCACGACCGAACGACCCTGGTTGTTGCGCATCGCTTGTCAACCATCGTGGATGCAGACCGGATTGTTGTGATGCAGGCTGGAAGCATTGTGGAGATAGGGACGCATGATGTCCTTGTAGCGTCCGGCGGAGTTTATGCCCGGTTGGTGGAAAGCCAGCTACGTGGAGAAGGTGGAGAATCCTGATGAAAGAAGTGCGACCAAAAACCCTCAGAGCGGAAGTCCTCTCAACTATTGTTCATTTGGTGAGCTCAATGATTCACATTACGCTTCGCAAGAAGATTATTGGGATGCCTGAGATGGAAAAGGCAAGTGAGCATGGTGGTGTGTTTGTCGTATGGCATGGGGATGCCCTTATTGCCGGACATGTTCTTTCCTGGCGTAAGTTCACAGCATTGACAAGTCTTTCTCGCGATGGAGATGTCCAAGCCAGGGTTCTGGAAAAGCTGGGTTATGACGTAGTCCGGGGAAGCACTGGTCGGGGCGGGGCTCGGGCAGCGGTTGAGCTTGTCAACTGTCTAAAGAGAGACATATGTATTTCGTTCACTCCGGATGGTCCACGCGGACCACGTCGTGTCATCCAAAATGGAGTGGTGTATTTTGCGAAGAAGTCACAGCGACCAATTTGTCCGGTGGTGATGCGTTATTCGAATTGTTGGAACATTCGGACTTGGGACCGCTATGCCATCCCAAAGCCCTTCAGCCGCATCGAATGTGAGTTTCTCGCACCCATTTATGTATCCTCTACAGACAATCTTGATGAGATTGCTGCACAATTAACTGAGATTATGAACGCAGCCGCTCCGGATCCTCCAGGTTTGATGACAGACAAACCTTAGCACCCTGTAAAACTTCACTGTTTTCAACGGTCATTTCCCCTTGACAACAGACCCTGCTAGACCAGAGAATGGCAATGCCGATTTCGTGTGTCTGGCTCAATTGTGTTTAGACATGTGGATTCGCGTTTTTATCGGCACCTTACTGATTCCTGCGAGCGCATTCGCGGTAAACGGTGAGGCATATCAATAGACTTTTGGACAGAGCTCGCAGGAAATCGGCGGTTCGCAGGTGAACTTCGGCTCATCCGAAAGGAGAGGTTTTGGCATGCAAATTCGCGCCGGGAAGAGTTACTCCTGGTTAGCCGCTGCTGTGCTGTTGCTGGGATCTGTGGCCGTTGTGTCTACAGGTTGTGGCGGTGGAAGCAGCCCTTCGGCAACCATTGAGGGTGGCAATAATGGTGGTGGCGGTGGTGGAGGCGAAACGCGCTTCGCCACGTTCCGCGTCAAAGTTGACTGGGGTCCACGTACCCGTGTCGTTGGCTTGTCATCTGCGCTGTCAGCACGTATCACGATGGCAGGTGCTGACAGTAATGCTGAGGACATCACCTGGGTCGTCAACCGTCCGGATGGACAGGCTGGCGTCAGTATTCCCGTCGTGTATGATACGCCTCGTCAGGCGAAGGTGGGAAGCCACCTCCTGACAGTCAAGTTCTACGGGACACCTGATGCAACCGGCTCTGAAGTCGGATTTGCGCAGGCATCCGCAACTGTCGTCACGGACGGTTCCCTAACCGTTACGATTTCTACCTACACCGGAATTCAAACAGTGGCTGTCGTGCCAAACCAGTCAGTCGAAGTTGGTGAAACGAAAGATCTGACGTTTGAAGCACGCAACTCCAAGGGTGAGCTGGTTCCGTTGACGCATGGCTCCGCATTGTTTGCGGTGTCCACAAATGCTGCGAACTTGGAAACCATTGATAATGGCTCTGCGGTTCGAGGTAAGCGTCCGATTGAAGCTTTTGTTACAGTCAAGGTGGACAGCGCGATTTCTAAGGCCGAGCGTGTTGCAGTAACGAGCCGCACCGACTTGTCGGTAAGCCCTCTCGATGCAGCGATTGGCTCCGAGTTTCCGCTCGACCTGAGTGCTTCCATTGTGAATGCTCCTGAAACGGATGTCACATTTGCCATCAAGGGTGGTGCTGGAGCAATCAATGGCACGCTTGAAAGTGTTACCGGTACCAGTGCGACCTTTGTTGCCCCGAAGGTAACTGGAGACACGGTCAAGACAGTTGAGATTTTAGTTGTCAGCAAGTACGACTCTACTAAGCGAACTACAGTTCCGGTAACGGTGAATGCGCCCGCAACCGTAACCGTAACACCGGCGGCACCAACAATCTCCTTCGATGAGTCAGTCAGCCTGGCTGCTGTGGTAAACAACCTCTCGCCACGGATACCAGCAGCGGATGCTCGTCGTGGAGTGACTTGGAAGGTCCTCACAGATGGCAGTGGGCAGAGTGTTGGAAAGATATCGAAAGATGGTATCTACACTGCTCCAAAGCGCGAAGGTACCTTCACTGTTGTCGCGACCAGCGTTTACGACCCGACGAAGTCTGTCGAAGTTCCTGTAATCGTTGAGTCTGCAGTCGCTGTAACAGTTGACCCTAATCCGGCCCCCGTTCTCGAATGGGAGCAAGTGCTCAACCTGTCAGCTACGGTCGCACGGACAACTGTGCAGAACGTGACGTGGACGGTTGTGAGCCCTGCGGGTTTCTCAAGCGCTTTGGTTTCTACTGGACCAAGCACTGCGAGATTCACTGCACCGAAGAAGAACGGTACGTACCTCGTTCGCGCCACAAGCGTGTTCGATACGCGTAGGTCGTTTACATTGTCGATTGATGTTCAAACTAATGTGGTTGTGAAGGTTACACCTGCAGTTGTCAAGATGTCCGTGAAGGCATCTAAGCAGTTCAATGCAGCAGTGACCGGCCAACCTGCTGGTAAAGACGCAACGGTTACCTGGACGGTGACAGGTCCAAATGGTGAAGCGAATACCGGTAACAAGTATGGAACGATCTCCGGGTCCGGCCTCTTTACTGCTCCAGCGACTGTTGCTAAGAATGGGCTTGGACGGTTGGAGCAGGTAAGCCGAATTGTTGCAACCAGCAACTATGACCCGGCATCCAGCAGTGCTGCAACGATTACCGTTGTGGGTGGCTCGATTGGAGTGGATGTGAACTAATGATGAAAACACGTCAACAACTCAAACCACTGGCACTTGCTGCCAGTGTGACGGTACTCGCTCTGATGACGGTTCTTCCGTTGTCAGGGTGTGGAGCCGGTAACCGCATCTTTGGCGGAAGCGGTGGGTCTGGAACGACACGTAAAGTCGGAACCATGACCTTCCGTGTAACTTGGCCGAAGCAATCCCGCCTCGTTCCAATTGGATCTAATGCAATCCGTGTAACGGTTACTCGAAATGGTGCCGTAGTGTCATCGAAGACCGTGGTCAAGCCATCTGATTTCTCCGATGCAACACCACCAAGTACCGTGACATTTGAAAACCTTGAAGTGGGTGATTCTGCAAGTGCAGTACCCGCAGAACAGGTCTTCACGTATACGATTACGGCCACTGCTTTTCCAGTTGACCCGATTACTAATCCAACAGCCGTGCCGCAGGCATCCGGTACCGTTGATGTCGGCTTGTCAACAGAGGATCCTAGCAAGACGGTTGGCTTGACGATGGCATCGACGATAAAGTCGGTGGTTATCTCCAGCCCGATTCTTGGAACAAACCTTGGACCTAACCGCACGATGACCTTGACTGCCACCGCATACGATGGCACTAATGGAACAGGAAATGTTGTTCTGACGACCTCTAACAAGTGGAAGTGGTCCCAGAGCTCGACGGTTGGCGGAAACCTCGCTGGAGAGTTTGGCAACCCTGTCGACTTTACAGGAGCTTCCGTAGATGATGCTGTAACGACGACCGTAACGGTTGTTGAAACAGAATCCGGCATCAAGTCAACAACTGATCTTGTTACCGTCCCAGTCGGACTTGGTACAGGGCCTTGGCCTCGTTTCCATGGTACCAACCAGAACTCTGGAATTGCCAAGGATGCTGCACCTATCAACACAACCCCATCGGTGGTTGCCGGATGGGAAACGGCAAGCGTTGGTGCTGCTGTTGAATTCTCAAGTCCTGTGATTGCTAAAAATGGTGATGTCTACGTTGGTGCCCTCAACGGTCGCCTGTATGCGTTTGCATCCAATGGTTCTGTTAAGTGGTCCTACCAAACTGGAGGAGCGATTCAGTCGACTCCATTGATTGGCAAAGATGGAACTGTTTACATCGGGTCTACTGATGGCTTCATGTATGCGATTCAGGATCTTGGTACATCCGGGCGACGTGCATGGGCTTACAAGACTGCGGGACCTGTTACAAGCAGCCCGGTTATCGACAAGGGTGGCTACCTGTACTTCGCATCTTCCGATACTGATAACCGTGTCATTGGTGTGGATGCACTTAGTGGAACAGCGAAGAAAACGCCGGCTGGGACCCCATGGGTCTTTACTGCAAGCGCCGGTATTCAAGGGGGCCTCGCGCTCTCATCTGATGAATCATCAGTTGTGCTTGGCGATGTAAACGGTAATGTTTACTCTGTCAACACATCGACTGCGATGTCAAACTGGACTTACAGCACTGGCAGTGTTGTTTATTCGGCGGCTCCGTTGATTACCACTATCGGGGGTCAAGTTGCGGTGGTTGTTGGAACAACCGAAGGCAAGCTACACGCGATATCCCTCACGGCTGGTACATCGGTGTGGGCGGATGCTGTCGATCTGGAAGGTCAGATCTACTCCAGCGCAGCAATCAGCCCGGATGGGACTACCATTTATGTAGCGACGTTTGATAACACATCCGGGCTTGATCGTAGCCGGGTGCTTGCCATCAACGCTGCAGATGGAACGCACAAGTGGAATACGGCTGCAATGCCGTCGTTCAACCCAGGCTTTACGAGCTCACCTGTCGTTTCATTCGATGGTAGCAAGCTCTACATCGGTTGCTATGATGGAAAGCTCTATGGAGTTAACACCGCTGATGGAAGCGTTGCTTGGGCATTTGCGCCTACGGCGGCCGGTGAATACTTCGACTCATCTCCTGCGATCGGAGCGGACGGAACACTCTATATTGGTGGAGTCTCCGGTACGTTCTACGCGGTGAAGTAGGGAATGGAAGCGATGCGAAAGGATCTACGCATGCGGAATATATCCATGGTGGCCATTATGGCCACCGTCGGAATGGCAGCCCTCGCCGGACCAGCAAACGCCCAGTTTGCTGGCAGTGACACTGCGGCCTATCAGAAGGCACTCGAGCTTAAGGCTCGGATGAAACCGGCTGATCACCTTGCGACGCGGGCCATCCCGAAGGCGGGTGGTACGCGTGCAGGTGGGCTAAACCTCATCTACACTCAGAATCGCTGGGAGGCTGTTGGACCTACTTTCATGAGTCCAACGAACCGGAATCAGCAAGGCCAGACGTCATCCTATGTAACAGGGCGAATCAATCAGGTCGCGTATGACAACCGGAATGTAGGAACCTATTATGCTGCGACAGCAGGTGGTGGAGTTTGGAAGACGGCAGATAGTGGCCAATCTTGGTCTCCATTATCCGACTTTTCATTTCCAACACTGATGACCAGCTCGATTGCAGTTGATCCGGTTAACTCCCGGATTCTGTATGTCGGTCTTGGTGATGCCAACTTCTTCAACCATTATTTTGGTTCACAGTCAACGCCTGTGCAGGTCGGCAACTACATGTCGACGGGAATCATGAAGTCCGTCAATGGTGGAGTAACGTGGGTCAATGTTGGGCGTGCTCAAATGGGCGGCTCAGCCGTGACATCCATTGTTGTCGACCCTGAAAATGCCAAGATTGTTATTGCTGGTACACGTAATGGTAATGCAGCTGGTTCATTGTGGCGTTCATCGGATGGTGGAACAACTTGGACAAACGTGACTCCTGCAGGTGTCTCGGGTGTCTGGACAAATGTTTCCGTTTACAAGCCATACACCAACGGCAAACTGACAGGTTTGTCCAATGGAATGCTCGTTCCAATCAAGCGACCAATCTACGCATCCTGCGGTGGACGTGGCATTTATCGGAGTGAAGATTCCGGTGCTTCCTGGACGAAAATCAACGCTCCATTGCAGCTAAACTCCGCTACACTTCAGCCTGGTTACAGTCTCATGGCAGTTCCAAGCGCAGCCAACGAAAAAGTTGTGTTTGTCGTTGATGGAAATGCTGCATATTCCGATGGTCGTGTCTTCAAGGGAATCCGCAAGACACTGGCTGGTCAGGATACGTACGAATGGTCAGATGTAACGGGTAACTTCCCGACAAACGATGGCCTGTCGAACAACTGGGCGACATCGGATTATGCAAATGCATTCGCAGTAGTTCCATTCTCTACGAAATCAGGCTGGGATGACCTTCTTATAGTAGGAACCTCAACCGTTGCTGCATCCGAACTTGCCGCCCGTGAATGGACCGATCGTGCATCGGCGATTCGTACAACGGCAAAGATTCATATTCGTCAACACGACATTCGTTACAATCCATTCGACTTTTCTAAGTCGCTGATTGCAAATGATGGTGGTTTGGTTGAGATGGACTACACCGATGCTGCCACGCCATCGACATTTAGTGACAAACTTGCGGGAACCATTACGGCGACGCAGTTCAACGGTGCAAGTGTAAACACATTTGATGTCACTGACATGTTTGGCGGTACACCAACGATTGGTTACGGTCGACTTAACGGTGATCTTTGGACAGCAACCGTAATCACACCTGCTCCTGGTGCGCCTCCTATTTACAACTTCGGTAAAACTGCGATTGCACTGCCGACATCGGTTGCACAAGCGGTTCCACCACGCTACATGCTTGGTGCCGGACTTGATACGGGCGGAGTATATATATCGACCAATAAGGCAGCGTCGTTTGGGTCCATCATCCCTGCCATTATTGGATACAACTTGTCAGGTCAGCCACTGTACAACTTCCCGTACGATGGCACGACAGATGCCGTTGTTTACAATGCATTTGGAACTGCAACTGCGTCGTTTGCACCGATCATCGTAGATAAGAACGCAACAACAGCCCAGGGTGATGTCGCTGGCCAACTGGTTCGTCCTGTTTACACAGGTGGAACACAGCTTTGGCGCTACGATCCTGCTCCTGCATTCAAGCCAATCCCAAACGGATCTACTGAACTTCCAGGACGACAGGGACAATGGCGTCCAGTTGGAACACAGGCTTTCGCCGGAGGTATTTCTTCCATCGCTGAAGCGGGTACAAGTTATTCGCCACTTAGCGCAGGTAAGCGTCTGTTCGTGGGAACACGTGATGGAAAGCTGTTCGTAACGGCTGCCGTTGGAGGTTCCAACTCTGGACACTTCTACGATCAGACCAGTAATGCACTGCAACCAACGTGGCGTGAAATTACCGCATCACAGTTTGGTGGACGTCCAATCACTGGCATCTCCGTCAATCCACTAAACACTGGAGACATCCTTGTATGTCTCGGTGGATCTGCGGTTGCTGGATTCTCCGGTCGCGTCTACCGATGTCAGGACATCACGGCTGCAAACATTATCTTCACAGACCAGAGCGGTCTAGCAGATACAACGGAAACGGCTTATACCCGTCTCCCTGACGTTCCTGCTTATGCGCTAGTACGTGAAGCCAAGGATCCAATCAACACTTGGTACCTTGCTACGGAGATCGGTGTGTTTACGACAAATGACAAGGGATCAACTTGGTCGGATGCCGGTACACCGTTGAAGCTTCCATTGGTTCCTGTTACATCGCTTGAATACATCCCTGAAGTTGCGGGTAATGAAGCGGTCAGTGGCTACCTTGCAGTATCAACATACGGACGCGGCGCGTTCAAGTTTGATATCAAGAACCTCGTTGAGACACGGACTGCACCATCTTTGTCCGCAACCTATTCCCTCAGCCGCTCCGGTAGCAAAATCTATGCCGTCGTCACGCTGAAGAATGCCGATAACACGGTTGCAAACCCAGTTGGTCCAGCTGAGAACGTGAAGATTACAGCTGCAAATATCACGGTTGCACAGCTTGCATCAAACACCACTACGGCTGTTCCTGTGGACCTCACCACCATCGGTGTGGGTAAGTCCAAGTCAAGTGCCCTTGACTTCAACGGAACCGTTGGTAAGGCTGGTACATTGGCAAACGTGACGGTGAACTGGTCGTATCGCTTCAACGATGTGACATATAGCGGTTCAGCGACGTGGCGGACTCGTCTGCCATAAGCGTTGGATTAGGACGAAACTTAGGCCTCGGGGAAACCCGGGGCTTTTTTCATATTTGAGGGCGACTTCGGTGATGGCGGTAATCTCTCTCATTAACAACAACCATGAACAGAGCGTGTCGCAGTAAACAGATAATTTTGACTTCAATCCGTAACCAACAGTGCCTTACTAGGTAGAATAGGCGCGCATGAATGATGTCTATAACCCGCTGACCCTTGCCGAAAAGCTAAAGAATCTCCCAACACAACCCGGATGCTATCTGCACAAGGACAAGGATGGCATCATCCTCTATGTGGGCAAAGCCATCAATCTGAGAAATCGCGTTAGGTCGTATTTCCAGAAGAGTGCGAATCACTCTCCGAAGACTCGCAGGATGGTCGCTCAGGTGATGGACCTTGATTGGGTTGTCACCGATAGTGAGCTTGAAGCGCTCATTCTTGAATGCAATCTCATCAAGAAACATCAGCCGAAATACAACGTTCGACTTCGCGACGACAAACACTATCCCTACCTGATGCTAACGACATCGGAGCAGTTCCCGCGTTTGATTATCACGCGTAAAGTAAAGCAAGGGGATGGCAACCGCTACTTCGGCCCTTTTACAAATTCGGGAGCGGTAAGTCAGACACTAACGCTTGTTTATAGACTCTTCCCACTTGTGACGTGCAGAAAAACGTGGACAAACATCCCGGAGCAGAAGCCATGCCTCTATTACCACATGGGCCGATGTCCGGAAGCACCCTGTGCTGGGCTTGCTGACAAGGAACGCTACTCGCAGGCTGTCTCCGATGTTGAGCTTTTCCTATCTGGGCGACAGGAGCCTCTTGTCAAGAAGTTAAAGGCCGACATGGAGGCCGCTGCAGAGCGTCTGGAGTTTGAACGTGCCGCAAAGCTTCGTGATCAGGTCAACGCCCTGCAGACCATCGTCGAACGCCAGAAGGTCGTCAATACCACAGGCGGTGACCAGGATGTGATGGCAGTCGTTGCGGACGAACACGGTGCAGCTGTACAAATGTTCTTCATTCGTGGTGGGAAGCTCATTGGACAGGAGCACTTTCTCCTAGATGGTGCTGATTCTGAAGCCGAATCAGGTATCACGGAAGCCACTGCCGAGTTTGTTAAGCAGTATTACCAAGATGCGACATTTGTTCCTAGTGAAATTATCCTTCCAAGACATCTCGAGGAAATGGAAATCATCGAATCGTGGCTCCGTCAGAAGAAGGGTGCAAAGGTAACCCTTCAGGTTCCGGAACGCGGTGAGCGCCGCCGACTTCTAGACATGGCGAGCACTAATGCTGAACTCGTTCTTAGGCAGATCCGGGATGCTGCTGCGGAAGAGCAATCCCGGATTGATATGGCACTTCTTGAGCTATCTACGGCGCTTGGGATGTCTGGAAACCTCCTGACCCGTATCGAGGCTTATGACAACTCCAATGTGCAGGGCCGGCATGCCGTTGGTGCGATGGTGGTCTTCGAGCGTGGTAAACCGCGAAAGGATGCCTATCGCCGCTTCAAGATTGAGCAAAGCGAAGGTGATCCAAATGACTTTGCGATGATGCATGAAATGCTCTCAAGGCGCTTTGCACATATGCAAGCAGATAATCCCAAGTTTTCGGCTGTTCCAGATTTGATCCTAGTGGATGGCGGTAAGGGGCAGGTCAGTGCCGCAGTTGATGCGATGCGTTCCTACGGCTACGACTTTCCGGTTGTTGGCCTGGCTAAACAGTTTGAGCAGCTGTGGCTTCCGGGAGCAGAAGCACCAATCGAGCTCAACCGTGGAAGCGCTGGCTTGTTTCTTGTGCAACGTATCCGGGATGAAGTTCACCGGTTTGCTATTACTTATCATCGCAATGTCCGTGGAAGAGCCGCAAACATGAGCCTGCTGGATGAGATTCCTGGAATCGGTCCAACGCGTCGTAGAGCCCTGATGCGCTTCTATGGGAGTCTTGACCGGCTTAAGTCTGCATCAGTGGATGAAATCGCCAAAGTACCGGGTATGAATGCAAAGGTTGCAGCGGATCTGGTAGCGCACTTTAAGCTTGTATAGACGGAATGACATTTCGTATGTCACGTGGATGCCGTGTGGATTAACGGTGTTGGACTGGTCGTATGCATGCTGGCTGATGAGCTCACGAGTATGCTTCTATTTAAGGCTAACGTACTGAAACACGGTGTCCATAACTTAGAGCACAATGACCCACCGAAAATCGCGCTGATGTCTGTGCCGCAAATTGCTGTATTCTGAGGGTATTACTTCCACATATTGGTTGCGTGGATTTTTACTTGGATTGCGATCTGATATCCAAGTAGGTAGAGGGGTCGACGATGCTTAAAGTGATTATGGTTGTCCTTGTTTCCTTGTTGTCTTTGGGAGCATTTGCTGAGGATAAGGGTGTTGTACTCGCTGCGGGTGAACAGGTTTTGGTTCTCCGAACCACGGAATTTGGGCTAAGTGCTTCTGCACGTGCCGATGTCATCAGCGAGCGCCTGCGAACCGCTATTGGAGAGCCTATTAAGGCATCTGACATCACCGTACGTGCAGTTTCACGTGTCCGTGCCGACATATTGCTCAAGGGCACGCTTCTCATTGCGATTGGCGCTAACGAAGCCAAGGCGCATAAAGCGAATGTTCTGTCTCTCGCCGATGTCTGGGCGCAGCGCTGCAAGGATATTCTGCCGAAGGTTTGCGCTGGAGATACTCCAACAAAACCGTAAATGCAGGTTCGGTATAGAGACCGTTGATTTTCTTTGGTGCAGTTTACGGTCGATAAAAATGCAATCAGCCCTTCACTTTGAATTCTCAGAGTTAAGGGCTGATATACATTAAAGTGCGAGTTTACTTCGCTGCTTGGATTCGCTTGATGGCGATTTTAGCATCCTGACCAATTTCTGGATGCTTGGTAAGGCCAGCGACTGCTGCTGCATCCGCCTTGCTACCAACAAACCCAATCAGACGCAGCGCATGTGCACGGACAAGGCGTGGTCTGTTGCTCTTTGCAACATCCACAAGGGACTTCGCTGCCTTTGCACGTGCCGCGTTTTGGCCAGGAGCCGCTGCCGCATGTGCCGCAACCTCCAGCTCGAGCTTTGCTGCTTTGGATGTCACAGAATCGGATCCGGACATCTGGTCAGCAAGCTTGCCATAATCTGCAACTATCAATGTTGTACGGTTCATTCCTAGTACCCTTTCAGGCTCCATGGCTCACGATACGGATCGCTTAGGAAGCGGTTTGCTTCCTCATCATTGATGAAGCGATTCGTCTTTGGATCGAATGTCAGCTCCCGGCCAACCATATACGCGATGTTGGCGATGATTGGGAGGATGATGGTCTTGTACTGAATGCCAATGTCCGACACAGGAAGTTCACGTGTCTTGATACATTTGCGCCAGTTACGACGATGCTTTTCCGTAACATCGACGTTGTCAGGCTCGACTTCATGCTTGAAGCCACCTGTTGGTGGAACATAGTCGATCGCCTTTGGCTCGGTGTCGGCTCCGCCATCGCCGCCTGTAAGGATGAGGTCATCCTTGGTGCCGTAATACGTGGCACCCCACTCACCTTCGAGGCGCTCGTTGGCTTCGCCAGGTTGATTCCATTCGAGCGTCCACTCTGGATTTCGGAATTTCCATGTGACATTTAGAGATTGAGGAGCATCATAGATACGATTAGGATTCGTCTTGCCAGTCGCCTTGACAGTCACAGGGGATGACCATGCATCCTGACCAGTCAACAGCATCACGCAGCTGATGGCATGGTTGCCGCGGTCGCGGATAAAGCCTGCACCAGAGTCCATCATCCAGCGGAAATTAAAGTGGACCGTTTCTGCTGTATATGGTCGATATGGAATCGGGCCAAGCCACATATCCCAGTTCATGTGTGCTGGTGGATTGGATGGTGTTTCAAACCCGGATCCGCTCGAAAGGTTCTCTGGATGCCAGATGACGACCTTCTTGATGTCCCCAGCCTTGCCATTACGCAGGTAGTTGGCTGCGGCAGCAACTTTAGGGTTACTACGGCCCTGAGCACCAATCTGCATGATGCGCTTGTAGCGACGTGCAGCATTGACCATCGCCAAGCCTTCTTCAATCGTTTTACAAACAGGCTTTTCGCTGTAGACATCTTTGCCAGCCATACACGCATGGACAGCCATAATCGCGTGCCAGTGATCTGGTGTTCCGATGGTAACAGCATCGATATCCTTGCGGTCAAGGACACGACGGTAATCATCGGTGAGCATCGGCTTTCCTTGCACCCGCTTGGCAGCGTTTGCGAGGTGGGTAGCATCGACATCACACAATGCCGCACAGCTGTCACCAACGATGTGACTGCTGCCCATTCCACCTACGCCGATATGGCCATAAACAATACGGTCATTGGCCCCGAATGCACTTTGCGGTACATACGTTGGGAAGCCAATCGCCGACTTTGCCGGATTTGACATTTAAACTCCTCCAGGCGATCAGTCGCCCACTCTCAAAAACCTCCCGCTATTCGACAGCGGATCAACAAATATGTGCGCCCTTGGTCTCAACATAGACCATATAGACCGACTGGCTTGCAGTGATATACAGCTTGTTGCGTTTAACACCACCAAAACAAAGGTTAGAGCCGATTTCAGGGAGCTGAATCAAGCCGATTCGCTTTCCTTGTGGGCTGAAGACGTGGACGCCATCGTAGCCATCGCCAACCCAGCCACCTGCACCCCATACATTACCTTCAACATCACAGCGCAGGCCATCCGCGACGCCACTCGCCTCGGTACCGTCCTTCATTGTCATTTTCATGCTTGCAAAGACACGGCCGTTTGTGGCTTTACGGCCATCTACAATGTCATACATGCGGATTTCTTTTGTGCCATCTGTATCCGCTACGTAGAGCTTTTTATAGTCGGGTGAGAAGCAGAGGCCGTTTGGCTTGGTGATGTCATCGAACATCTTCTCTACTTTGCCTGTCTTGCCATCGATACGGTAGACAGCTTCCTTCAACTCGTGAGGAGCCTTATCACCTTCGTAGTTGCCTTGCGTGCCGTAGCCTGGATCCGTAAACCAGATGCCACCATCCGGGTGCACAACGACATCGTTTGGTGCGTTGAACTTCTTGCCATTGAACTTGTCTGCAAGAACGGTGATTGTGCCATCGTATTCATAGCGCGCCACCCGCCGCGTAAGGTGCTCGCAGCTGATCTGGCGGCCCTGATAATCGAAGGTATTTCCGTTGGTGTAGTTGCTTGGCGTGTGGATTGTACTGACGTGGTAGTCCTCATCGAGCATCCGGAGGTGGACATTGTTCGGGATGTCAGACCACACCACATACTTACCAACGCCATTCCAGGCGATTCCTTCGGCCCAGAGCATCCCGGTATGGAGTCGCTTTACCGCGACATTCCCAACTTTGACTTTCGCGAACGCTGGGTCAAGGGTGATGATTGATGCATCCGGATAGCGAACTGGTGGGGCACCGGGGGAATAACGGTCATCATTTGCAAGTGCAGGTAGGGTGACCGACAAGGCCGCCGTAGAGAGCAGGGCGCGCCGGGATACGGAACTGGACATAGAGCATCCTCGCTGTGTCGAAGTAATGATCGATTGTAGCCGTGAATCGCGCTGAAGTCTATGCAAAATGGTAGGAGATGTCCTCAAGCCATGCGCGTACAGGAGCGGCATCCGCACCTTTTATGGCAAACGGAACGATCACCAGCTCCGCAACGCAAGCACACACATTTGATGTTGAAAAATCCAAGCCTTCACAAAGCGTGATACCGGCATCCATTAGGATGTGGTGTCGCGGAAGGTTCTTCGAATCGATGGCGTCTACAGATGAGACATCTATTCCAAGGAGAACTATCCCTAAGTTTGCCAGCAGATGCGCGGCATCGAGTGTGAGGAGCGGAAACGTCATTGGAAATTGGGTGTTGTCAAGCCACGTATCCGTTCGGATAAGAACCCGTGAAGTTTTGATGCTCTGAAAGAGGTCGACATCCAGCTCAGTATGTCCTCGTGCATCGACAAGGGTTACCCGCCCGCACAGAACATCATCTGGGATCTCATCCACGCCTGTACTGTTTTCAATCAGGTGGCGAGGGGCATCGATGTGTGTGCCCGTGTGGAGGCTCATCGTCACCGAACCAACCCGAACGGTTTCCCAGGAAAGCTCCTGATGGTTGAATTCAGTATCGCCCGGCCAACAGGCGAATCCTTGTTTCGGTGTGCGATCGATGTAGGTGCGCATAGTTACATTCTAATATGCCAAGGTTGAATTTGGATACCCGGCCGCATCATGCTGGATTCCAAAAATGCAGGAAGGCTGTTCTCGTTTGTGTAAGCAGGGGACATGGATAAACGGGATGTGATGAATTTTAGGCCGCATAGCCTGCGTATTGATGGTATCGGTTCGGGAAGTGTGGTTTCCCGGGCCAATCCCGAGCTTCGCTGGTCCTTGGATGGCATTAAAGGACGCAATGTCCAATACCCTGAGTACGAAATCGAAGTCAGGACATCGGGTGCCGATTGGAGTGAGCGCAGTAGCCCGTCCCAGTCGGGTGTCTTCACTCTGCTGTCACGTCCATTGGAAAGCCGGCAAGATGTCACATGGCGTGTTCGCGCCATCATTGATGATGTTCCAACACAGTGGTCAGAATCGCACACCTTTCGAACATCCCTGTTGAGCAAACGCGACTGGAAAGCCCAGTGGATAACACGCTTTAGTGACCGTGACAAAAGTGAAAACGACCAATTTGCTGGCATTCCAAGCCCAGTCTTTGGCAAGCAGATTCGTGTTAATGGGAATATTCGACGAGCCACTTGGTACGCGGTTGCACTAGGGTATGGTGAGTTTTTTGTCGGTGGGAAGCGTGTAACGGATGGCCTGCTTTCTCCAGGCTGGACACAGTTTGAGAAGCGTGTACCGTTTGAGGCATTGGATGTCACAAAGCTGCTCGTGCGCGGTGAACAGTGGCTCACCATCCATGCTGGAAACGGATTTTGGAATCCCTTTCCGTTGAAGATGTGGGGATCCATTAATCTTCGTGAGCATTTGCAGACCGGTTCCCCGATGGCGATTGCGCAGCTGGAGATCGAATACACCGATGGCCGTGTTCAGGTTGAAAGCACCGATGGCCGGTGGCAGTGTTGGGATGGACCATCCTTGCGGAACTCGGTTTACCTCGGCGAGCGCCGTGATGCACGCCTTGCCAACCGTTTGGCATCCCCATCGATGGCAACAAAGAAGGTCGATGTTTATCGCGGACCGATCGGGGCATTGTTGCCTACGGCGGTTGAACCGGTTGGCGCTCTGAGTGAGCTTCAAGGAAAAGTCATCCGTGATGCGGGTGGGAAGATTGTAATTGACTTTGGTGTCAACCATTCCGGTCGTATCTCGGGAACGATAAAGGGGCTAGCTGGTAGCACAGTCAAGGCATTGGCGGGTGAGCGGCTTTATCCGGATGGCACCGTCAATCCCATGACTGGCGTTTGCGGTCAGATAAAGCGTCGGCGTAATCCTCCCGGAAGTTTGTACCCAGTGACGGCATCACAGGAAGATGAGTTGATTCTCTCCGGGGATGTTGATCGCTGGACGCCAAGCTTCACATTTCATGGTTACCGCTATATTGAGGTCAGCGGCCTGTCGCGCGCCCCGAAAACTGGTGAGTGGACATCGACAAGACTGACATCGATGGTGCCAGAAACAGCGACCTTTGGCTGTTCGGACCCGATGCTAACGAAGCTCTTCGATGTCACTCGTAGCACCTTCCAATCGAACATGGTTTCGGTGCAAAGTGACTGTCCTGCCAGAGAGAAGTTTGGCTATGGCGGAGACATTCTTTGCACTGCCGAGACAGCATGGCATCTGTTTGATGTTGAGCGATTTTACCGAAAAACGGTTTTGGACTATTTGGATTCCCAGCGTGACAACGGCGGATTTACGATGACCGCTCCGTTTGTTGGCATTGATGACAGTGGCCTTGGTGGTAAGAGTGGTCCTGTTGATTGGGGTACAGCAGTCCCGGTTTTGGTGGATGGATTGTTACGCTTCCACGGTGATATCGAGACGGCACGGAGGGCCTGGCCGGCGCTTATCGCTTGGTGGCAGCTCCTTGATGTGAGCTCACCCGATGGCATTTTGGACAATGGGCTTGGTGACCACGAGACGATTGCTCCACGTAGCACAGCTGTAACGGGTTCCTTCGCTCTGCTCCAAAACGCAACGCTGCTGGCACGGATTGCTGGGGCCCTTGGAAAATTGGATGCCAAGAAACGCTATGAAGGGGAAGCCAAGCGTATTCGGGATGCGATTCGAAAGAAGTTTTATTCCGAGTCCGGCAAGTTTGGAATCGACTCGCAGGCTTGCTATGCGGGTGCACTCTTTCACGGCGTGCTAACTGCAAAAGAAGCGCTTCCAGGGCTTGTACGTGCGGTTCAGGCCGCTGATGGCCATGTGAATGCAGGCATCTTCGGCACGATGTGGTTACTAGAGGCACTGTCGCGTCATGGCCGGTCTGATCTTGCAGTTCAGATTGCGACGCAGCGCACCTATCCAGGATGGGGGCATATGCTTGCCAATGGAGCGACATCGCTGTGGGAAACCTGGAAGGAGAGCGATGACACATTTAGCAACAATCACCCGATGTTTGGGAGTGTTGCCGGATGGATGATGCGCTGGTTGGTTGGCATTCAGGTCCCAGATGATAGCTTTGCTGGGTCTCATGTCGTGGTGCGTCCTCAGACATCGACTGTAATAACTCAGGCTGCTGGTCAGTGGCATAGCCGGCATGGCGTGATCGGAACGCGCTGGGGGAGAATAGGGCGCCGGCTCAACCTTGATGTAAGCATTCCGGCCGCTGTTTCAGCCGATGTTTATATTCCAGCGGGACCTGGTGCAATTTTGACTGAGTCTGGTAGGAGCCTGACGGGACATCCTGATATACAGGTAGTCAAGCGCTTGGAAAACGCGGTTGTCATAAATATAGGCAGCGGAACGTATCGATTTGTCGTCGAATCGGGGCAAACTGGAGCGTAGATCTACATTCCGCTTGACGATGTTGCAAGCGAAACCTATACTTCGAGTTTAACCACCGTCTTTTTAGCGGGAAGGAAATTGCCAAAGATGGCTTCTGTAACACTGCGAAATCTAAACAAGGTCTTCACTGACCAGCAAACGAAAAAGGAAGTTCATGCCGTAAAGGATATGAACCTAGAGATTCGTGATGGAGAATTTCTCGTCCTTGTCGGACCATCCGGATGTGGCAAGACAACATCCATGCGGATGGTCGCCGGGCTTGAAGAGTCCACTGGTGGAGAGATTCTGATCGGTGACAGGGTTGTCAACGATGTCGCTCCACGTGACCGTAACATCGCGATGGTTTTCCAGAACTATGCGCTTTATCCGCACATGTCGGTTTACGACAATATGGCGTTTGGTCTTCGTCTGCGGATGCTTCCTCCGTTTTATAAGCAGCTGATGAACTGGAGTGAAACCCAGACAATCAAGGCTGATATCGACAAGCGTATCCGTGAAACGGCAAAGACTCTGGGAATCGACCAACTCCTGGATCGTAAGCCAAAAGCGCTCTCTGGTGGACAGCGCCAACGTGTGGCACTTGGACGTGCGATTGTGCGTGAGCCACAGGTGTTCCTCATGGATGAGCCACTATCCAATCTTGATGCAAAGCTGCGTGTACAAACGCGTGCAGACTTGATAAAGCTGCATCGCCAGCTCAAGGTCACTACGATTTATGTAACGCACGACCAGGTCGAAGCAATGACCATGGGTGAGCGCATCGTCGTCATGAAGGATGGCTTGATGCAGCAGTGCGATACGCCGATGGAGCTT
>Ga0114971_10000350_pt1 | contig 29461 bp, 23 predicted proteins | sample M_140625_MF_Meta_FD_87320 | JGI IMG/M metagenome (GOLD analysis project Ga0114971, IMG submission 87320) | Freshwater microbial communities from Lake Montjoie, Canada to study carbon cycling - M_140625_MF_MetaG | ecosystem: Environmental > Aquatic > Freshwater > Lake | place: Lake Montjoie... | reverse complement strand
TTAATGAATTACAAACATATAATATTTTACTCATTCTTTATATTCCTATCTATTTAAATTTCAATATAAATATAAAGAAAAGCGAATTAGTTATCAATGGCGATGAATGTGTCTATAAATATATAAATAAAGAGTTTAAAATAGACAAAAATACATTAGCAGATAAAGAAGAACAATTACTCAATATAAATTTACCAAATGATGCTACATCTTATAATTATGATTTTATAGTAAATTTACTAAAAGAAAAACATATAAATTATTTGTTTATCAATCATTACATACCATTGAATGAATTGGTTGAATATATTTATATGTCTGATATATACATACCAATAACAAATGATTTTAATTATATTTCACTGATATCGCAAAAATTGGAGACATATACTATATTTACAAATGATAGTTATAATTCTCAGGAATATTGTATATATGGAGATTTGCCGATGTTGATTTCAAATGATTATTATTTTAATATTTCAAATGATCGCATAGAAAAAATGTTAAGAGTAGATGATATAAAAAATTCTATAGAAACATATTTAAATAATAAAAATAATCCAGAATTTATTTATAAAAAAGAATTTTGTCAATATTTATTTTAATTTTTCTTGGATTAAATATAAAAACAATCGTTTATAATATATATTATTATGAAATATATTATAAAATTGTTTTCAGATTTTACAAGTTCTATAGAGTTAAAAAAAATGTATGAAAATATTTGCCAAGTAGATAAATTAGATTATTACGGCGAAGATAAAGAAATATATATAACAGATGGAGAGGATTACACTCATGTTTTGATATTTAATAATGCGATACCTGTATTAAATGATATTCCAAAAGAAAATATAATAGGTTTAGCGAATGAACCACCTATATATCTAGCGAGAATGTTTACATATAATAATTTTATGGAATACGCAAAAAAAAATATTCATAAATATTTCATGGGTGATAATAGTTTTGATAAAGAACCATTTATTGAGAAATATTCATATATGGTACATTTGGCACCATTGCCTCATATTCCAATAAAAAATAAATTTATGTCACTTATTGTAAGTCAAAAATCTTTGATGGCGCTTGGAGAAGGATATAAATATAGATTAGATATATTGACATATATTTTAAATTCAAATTTGCCTATTGATATTTATGGAAGAATATGTAAATCAATCAATAAAGAAGATGAACGAATCAAAGGTGAATTTAAAGATTATGAACCTTATGAAAATTACCAATTCCATATTTGTATTGAAAATTTTACAACAAACGCATATGTCTCTGAAAAAGTAATTAATCCATTATTGACAAATACAACTCCTATTTATTTAGGTTGTCGCAATATTGATAAATATTTTGGCGATAATGTTATAAAAATGTCTGGCAATTTGAACCAAGATATCATGTTAATCAATGATATTGTCATTCATCCGGAAAAATATCAAAAAAATATAGATGTAGAATTTATCAAATCTAAAACATCTTTAATTCAAAATATTAAAGAAATTTTTGCTTAGTTTTATAGTTTTTTCATAAATTCTATTTCTTCTTCTTGCGTTTTTATTATATTTTTCGCAAATTCATCTATGTTTGTTTTATTTTGTGTTAATTTTTTACTCATAAGAACCGCCATGGAATGATGCGGTATCATTCCTAAAATATATTGTTTTTCATCAACTAAAAATTGCGTTCGTATACACCATACATTGAATGCTACTAATAAAAATCCTATCATTACTATTGGATAATCTTTGTAATATAACCCCATAAATAGAAACATCCATCCAGTCATTAATAACGTCATGTAAATATCATTGATGCTAAATCTAATATCATCATATTTATCTACCCATACATTCATGGTTGACAATAACCCGGAAAAAAACATTATGATAAACATAATTACATAGTGTTCATAGTGGTTCATATGTTTCATTATAATATTTACATATATTATAAATATTATTATTTTTATTCCGTTATAATTCGGGGTACAATGTTAATCGTTTGTAATTCTTGTGCCATTAATTTATAAGCATATGGTATTTCCACTTTGGCAAAATCTGTTTTATTATCACAGTTCTTACATAAATGTATAGTGAAATCATTGTTCGTATACATTTTATTCTTATCTCCGTCGTTGTATGACGCAATCATTCCACATTTTCTACATACATGTACGCTATACTTATCAGATACGTCGTATAATCTTTCACGGCAGAATTTTGACATACCATGGGCGATCATTACATCACGTTCCATCTCTCCAATTCTGAAACCGCCATCTCTGCTACGGCCTTCGGCTGGTTGTCTGGTTAAATTTACCATTGGGCCTATGGAACGACTGTGTTGTTTATCATTTACCATATGCTTTAATCTTTGGTAAAATACAGGTCCAATAAATATATTTGTTTCTAATTGTTCGCCAGTTAATCCATTATATAATAATTCATTGCCATAACTTTCATACCCTAATTTTTGTAATTCAGTGGCGATGGTTTGGACGTCCAAATTTCCGAAACTGGTTCCATCTCCAAATAATCCCAACTCCAATAGTACTTTTCCTAATATCGTTTCTTTTAATTGTCCGATTGTCATACGGGATGGAATCGCATGCGGATTAATAATAATATCGGGTCTAATTCCGTCCTTTGTAAATGGCATATCTTCCTCTGGAATAATATTACCACATGTACCTTTTTGCCCGTGGCGTGAAGAGAATTTATCACCAAACACTGGCTTTCTCAATGTTCTTACTCGGACCTTTGCGAAATTATATCCATCACCATTTCTACCCGTGAAATTCTTATCAATATATGTATCTTCGGTGGTGCGAAAGGTTTTACTCTGGTCTTCGTATTTGATAATTTTAGTAGGGTCGTTACGATTTTCCTTGATTGGAATCGTTTTCGCTATAATCACGTCGTGATTTTCAACCAAACTATTTTCTTCAATAAAACCATCTGAATTTAATTTTTCATAATTACCGAATTTAATACCTTTGGTTTTCGCTGCATCAGGTTTACAACGGATAATCTCGTCGCGAATAATATTTTTATCTTCGTCCTTTTCCGTATGATAAATCGTTGCTAAGAATAATCCTCGGTCAATAGAACCTTTATTGACTAATACACTATCTTCCTGATTATAACCGGTATGTGACATAATTGCCACATGAATTTGTGTACCCGATGGTATATTATTCAGATGTATAAAATTCATAAGTCGTGTATCAACTAATGGTCTGGAGGGATAATTTAATACATATGCGGTCTTATCCATTCGTTTATCGTAATTGGTACAATAGACACCGATAGCTTGTTTACCCATCGCAGTTTGATAGGTATTTCTAGGCGCTTGATTATGCTCTGGAAATGGTATACATGACGCTAATACCCCGAATATTGTACTGGGGTGTATTTCGCAATGACTATATTTGAATTTGAAATTGGGGTCTTGTAAATAATTATCTTTACATTTCATAGCAATCATCGCATGGTTTTGTTCTTCGGGATCAATATATTCAATGACTGATTCTTTAATTTTACAATTGGTTAATAAATCACTCCATGATAATTCTTTTGAAACCAACATATCGGTGATTGTTTTGTCAATGAGTGCTTTATTATCTCTCACGCGTAATACTGGTCGGGTTAATCTACCGCCATCATTACATACTTTAATTTCTAATAATTTGAAATCAAAGATAATAGAGGTATAAATATTAATAATTCCTTTGTGTTTTTTATCTTTTAAGTCTCTATATAAATCCATAGGTCTTTCAGTAATTCCTAACCAACAACCATTGATAAATACCTTTACTTTATCAAATAGGACTTCCGATGGGGTTTTGTCAACATAGATTATATATGGTTTGATATATTCATAAAGTGAAGAACTATTGGTTGGTATCGTAATATGACCTAAGTAACTAATGTTTTTTACTACACCAATAGACTGACCTTCAGGAGACTCCGCCGGACATAAGAAGCCAAACGTAGTGTTATGTAATTTACGCGGTGCGATTAATTCTCCACTCTTCTCCAGTGGTGTATTAATTCGGCGCAAATGACTTAAACTGGCAACATATGTCAGACGATTTAATACTTGCGCTACACCAACCTTACTACTGTTTGATTGTTTGATACTGAAATCACCAGTGGCAAGAGCGCGGTTGATACCATTTTCAATGGTGGTAGATTTTAATATTTTGTATATATTTGTCATATTAATGATATTTTCATAATCATCCGTGGAACGCCATGAGCCATTATTGATTTCGCGTACGACTTGTTTTTGCATTTCCTTGACTAATTTATTGAAATAATTACGAAATAAATTGTTTAATAATGTACCTGTCAATTCAATGCGTTTATTTAAATAAGAATCGCGATCATCTGGCGGTAACCAACCTAAACTGGTTTGTATTAATTTTTTTGCCATATAACCCAATAAATATAATTTTTGTGGAAGTGTTTGGCAATGTGGGAATAAATCATTATCTAATACTTCTACCGTAAATTCGCGTTTCTTTCTCGCGCCTGTTTCTTTATCCATATTTAATGGAGTGAAAGCGGCCGAAGCAGTAATATGTCTCAACGCATCTTCTTGTGTCATGTATTTATTTGCGTCAATTATAGAGGCTTTTAAACATTGTAATAATTCCTGATTTTTTGTATTATGAATGTCTAATACAATATGTTGGCAAATTTCTTTATCGGAATGAATGCCTAATACACGAAATAATACAAATAATTCAATTGGATTTTTGATTCGCGGAATAGATACATATAATCCATGTCCGAAACCATTGTTTTTACTGGCAATCATCATTTCAACTTGTTTGGGAGAAATACATTTGAAATCAGGCACTGATTTAATTTCAGCAAACCAATTCCATTTGGTCGTATTTTTTCCGTCAAAACAATATACACGATTTTCTGCTGCGCGTTCTTGTCCCAAAACCGTTTTTTCGGAACCTTTAATAATGAAATAACCACCGCAATCCATTCTACATTCCCCCGTATAATCCGGATGAATATGTTTGTTCTGAGTTAACGCACAGATAGAGGATTTTAACATAATGGGTAATTTTCCAATATTGATTTTGGGTAATACTTTTTCTATAATTTGTGGATTATCCATATTTTCACTATTGCGAACGACATATTTTAAATTAATATCAATTGTCATGGTAGAAGCATAGGTAAAATTACGTAATTTGGCTTCTTGAGGTAACATCATTTTGGTTGCTCCATTGTTTTCATGAATTTGTGGCGGATATAATTTAAAATTTGTAAAGGATAGAAACAATTCCAACGAATATTTATCCTGACTAGCAACATAATCATTTTCAGAACGCACAGTTACGGGATTAAACATTTGTATGGTTCGTTGGACTTGATAATTTACGAAATGATTATATGATTCTATTTGATGTCTCACCAATCGTTCTAAATGCTGACCTTGGAAATAGGATTCAATAATATGATATGGTTCTTCAATATAATTACCCATATGTGCCAATACTCCTTTTTCAATATCATTTATTTCAGAACTGATTTTATCCATTGATTTTTCAATATCGTTCATAATCGTTTCTTCACTAATAATATTTTTTATAATTTCCGTGCTTTCATTTTGTTTACTATTTTTTTCCTTTTTTATTCTAGGTTTTTTAATTTTAGTAGCAGATGAATTCTCAGTAGAGGGCATGGTTTGTTCTATTTGATAATTCATTCGCGATTGTGGTTATAATCGCTAATTAATATAATTATACATTCAATTTTTTAACCCATTTATAAAAATATATTTTTGTTTCTTAAAATATATTTATTTTAAATTATAATAAACAGATCGTACTTTATACATACAGTATTTGGTAAAACGATGAGTGATAATTCAACAAAATTTGTTGATTATTTAGATAAATATAAATCACAACGACAATGTAGGTATGCGGACTATTTGAATATGTTGAATTTGATAAATTTGAATTATGATATGAACCATATAGCGGATAAAAGTTATATAGGAAATCATTTTCAACCTATCGGAAAAAATGAAGAAAGTTTTTATACAGCATATTCAGCGTCTACATGGAATGCTACAACTCCAATAGTAAATGATAAACAGAAAGATAAAATAAATATAGATAATTTGTATAGTTTATGGCAAAAGGAACATATGGTAGATATTTCATTCAATCATTTGGAACCAATGAGAGAACCCGAAAAAACAAAAATTATAAAAATAGATAAAAAAGTAGGTAGTATTAAAGATTTATTAGATATCATAGAACAAAATGAATATGCGGCCGATACCGAATACAATATTGATTTGAAATCATTACATAATATTAAAACGGAATTAAGACAAATGAATCAAATGATTGGTATGGAAGAAATGAAAAAATCGGTATTAGATCAATTGCTATATTTCGTACAAGAATTACATGTGGGTAAACAAATGAGTGAATTCAAACATACAGTGATATATGGTTCTCCTGGAACGGGTAAAACAGAAATCGCCAAAATTATCGGGAATATGTATTCCAAATTAGGTATCTTAAAAAACAATGTGTTTAAAAAAGTAACACGCAATGATTTGATTGCGGGATATTTGGGTCAAACCGCAATCAAAACACGTAAAGTAATAGACGAATGTATGGGGGGTGTATTATTTATTGATGAAGCCTATTCATTGGCGAGTCAAGAAAACAATGATATCTATTCAAAAGAATGTTTAGATACGATTTGTGAAGCATTGAGCGACCATAAAGATAATTTAATGGTTATTATAGCAGGTTATGAAAAAGAATTGGAGGAAACATTTTTTCGGGTAAATCGTGGTTTAGAATCACGATTTATTTGGAGATTTAAAATGGAACCATATAATGCTATGGAAATGATGAAAATTTTTAAGAAAAAGGTTTTAGAACAAGAATGGGAATTTGAGAACCCAGCCGATATAAAAGAAAAATGGTTTGCTGATAAAAAAGAATTATTCAAAAATTTTGGTAGAGATATTGAACTCTTGTTTACCTATAGTAAAATCGCACATAGTCGTAGAATTTATGGCAAAGATAGAGAACTTCGCAAAAAATTATCCATTGAAGATATGAATACGGGGTATGAGACATTTTTGAAAAATAGAAATTCGCAAAAAGACAATAATCAATTCATGCATAGTTTATTTATTTAGGAATTTATTAGTTTTCATACTATATTTAATTTCGTTTGATGTAAATATAGTATATATAGTAAAATAATTTAAAATGAGTGAAAAAAGAACAATCACCATAAATCCCGAATTTTTAAAATTTAGTTCGGGTGGCACTCGTAAGAAAAACCCGAAAACAGATGGCAATAAAATTAAAGTAAAAAGTGATGCGCCAAAAAAACGGGATAATACATTGAAAAAAAAATCTATTTTAAGAATGATTCGGCAACATCAGGAAGATAAATATAAAAAATTATTTGAGAACAAAAAACCCGCCGCCACCGATGTGAAAAATAAGGTTTCTGATATAAGCGAATTTGAAAGCGATTTTGAGAGGTCTAAGAATTATTTATTAGAATTGGCAGAGACTACCAAGGCAACCGAAAGTCAAATGAATAAAACATTGAAACAATATCCAAATCAACAACCTGAATCTTTATTGTTTAGTCCTGGATTAAATGTATTGGAAACGGTAAGTATGGATTTTCCGGATATTATAAATTCTCCACCAGTGTCAATATCAACCCCTAGATCAAATCCTATTGCTCCAACCTATGGTTGTTTGAAAAATGGTTCTCTACCTACATATCGGAATTATCTAAAAACCCAAAAAAATTACCTTCCGATCTCAAATATGCCAATGCAAATAAACAATCCAGTAAATATTCCGATGAACCTTATTTCAAATGTTCCTTCTATGGCTTTTAATGCACCCGCTATTTCAAATAATATAAATGCGGCGGTTCAACATAAAATTCAAGAAAAAATGGGGGAGAACATCAAACGAATGAATGAAATGACACAAGTGATGTCAAAACTAAAATCAATCAAACAGAATAAATATAATAAATTTGCAAAACAAAAAAAGACGATAAGGAGAACCTATAAAGCCGGAAAATCAAAAGTGCTGCCAAAAGTATCGGTTCTCGTATCCAATCGCACGATGCGAAATAATATAACTACAAAATCCCAGTTATTGAAGCAAGATTCTATTGAAGACGTAAAAAAATATTTGATAAAAAGAGGTTTTATTAAAATCGGTTCCACTGCTCCCAATGATGTATTGCGTAAAATGTATGAAAGTGCGGTATTAATTTGTGGCGAAGTCCAAAATCATAATCCCGATAATTTATTATATAATTTTTTGAATGATACTAGCGACGTCAAATAAAGAGCATAAATAATAATATTCCACTGGTAGTGACAGTTAAAACTGTTACAAATGTATTGATATTTCCAATATATTTATCAAACATTTTATTTGTAAATTCTTTTTTGTAATTGATTTTGTCCGTTTTTATATATGTGTCATATTCATAATCATAGTAATATTCAGGGTCAATGATATTATCTTCTATATTACGTTCTCCATACATTTGTTTATGCTGTTCGTCATAATGTTTTAAATAATATTCCGAATTTGTTTGGTAAATTTTTTTCATGGCTAAACTATAATTTTGTTGTTTCATAGGAGGTATATTATTATTGACATCCAATTCACAAAAATATCCGTAATCGCAATCGGTATTTTTGTCACTATTTTTTATAGGGGTCATATTTTCATATAGTAAAATAAGATTTTGTTTTTTATATTATTTTTTCATTGAACTTCAAAATGAATTTCAATTTTATAATACGAATAACTATAACAAAAGCAATATAAACATAAGTCAATATAATTATAAGATACAATTTTATAATTATTGCTACTCTAAATGAGTAAGAAAAAAGATGAAACTGAACCAGTGGAAACGAATAAAATAACAAAAGAATACTTTGATTTATCCAAAGAATATACCGCTAAATATGGCAAGGAAACCATTGTATTATTACAAGTCGGCGCATTTTTTGAAGTCTATGGGTTAAAAGACGAATCCGGTAAAATTACCGAGAGCAATATTGAAGAATTTTCTAATATGTGTCAACTCAATATTGCGGATAAAAAAATGGTTTATAATTCAAAACAGATCGTGATGGCGGGTTTTAGAGATTATGCGTTGGATAAGAATTTACAAAAAATTACTGAATATGGTTATACCGCAGTCGTTTACGTCCAAGAAAAAGATGGTAAAAATATAAAACGAATTTTACATGGAGTGTTCTCCGCTGGAACTTATATTTCATGTGAGACCGATAGTCTACCACAAATTACAAACAATATTATGTGTATATGGATTGATAAATATGCGCCATTGAAAAATCTAGGTTCTCAAATGACACCTACAAATATTCGTGAAACAATTATTTATGGAGTTGCTACTACGAATATTTTTACGGGAAAATCTAATATTTTTGAATATCAAACACCTTTTATTTTAAATCCGACGACATTTGATGAATTGGAACGGTATATATCAGTTTATTCTCCCAGCGAAATATTATTCGTATCTTGTTTGGACCAGCAAACGAATCAGACCATTTTGAACTATTCGGGTATCAAAACCACCAGTATTCATATATATGATAGTAACGATGTTAAAAATACAAGTGTCTTTAATTGTATGAAACAGAAATATATCAATCATATTTTATCCACTTTTTATGGCGAAGACACGATGAATATATGTAAAGAATTTCAGACATATTCACTCGCCACCCAATCATTTTGTTTTTTATTGAATTTTTTACAGGAACATAATCAGAATTTAGTGCGTAAAATTTCTATCCCCGTGTTTAATAATACTTCGGATAGAATGGTATTGGCGAATCATACATTGAAACAATTGAATATTATTGATGATATGTCAATAGATGGTAAAAATTCAGGTCAATTGTCGTCGGTTCTCTCTTTATTGAATAAATGTTGTTCTCCCATCGGTCGTCGTATGTTTCAATCCCAATTATTAAATCCAACTACAAATGAAGAATGGTTGACTTCTGAATATAATATGATAGAGACCATATTGGAAGAAAAAAACAATTATTTCATTGATTTTTTCCGTAAACAATTGGGACAAATCCGCGATATTGAAAAAATAATCCGACAAATTGTTTTACATAAAATCTATCCATCGTCTATTTACCAACTCTATAAAAGTATTTTTATAGTAAAACAAATCAATACATGTTTAGTAGAAAACCCAGAGATTTGTTCTTATTTATGTAATGAAATGGATATATCATCCGCCCAATCGGCTTTTCAATATATAGATGAGATTACCTCACAATTATTGGTATTTATGGACGCACATTTTAATATAGAAGAATGTAAATTGACGAATAGTATGTCAAATTATGAACTGAATATTATAAAAACAGGAGTTTCGCCAGAATTAGATGTATTGATAAGAGGTCAACAAGAAAAAATCGCGATATTTGAATGTATTAAACTTAAATTAATTAAATTAATACACGCGAACGGACAAAATCCCGATACGGAATATATAAAAACACACGAAACCGAAAAATCGGGATTATCATTACAAATTACGAAAACCCGCGCTACTTTGTTGAAAAGTATTATTAAAAAATTATTGGAACAAAGTGCGGATTCGGCAATTACATTGGATGAATTAGGGTTAAAATCCTCGGATAAACATTTACAAATTTATTTACGGGATATCAAAATAACGAACGTATCTACAAACGCAGACGAAATAGACATACCATTTTTGAATAAAATTTGTAAAGAAATGATACATAATAAGGAAAAGATGAATGTCTTGATAGGAGAAACCTATATAAAAATTCTGAAAAAAATGACAGAAGATTTATTTGGTGATTTAGAAATAATGGTGAAATTCATTGCCAAAGTAGACGTACTACAATGTAAATCGTATATTGCCCAAAAATATAATTATTGTAAACCCGAAATTGCGAATTCAGGTTCTCAAAAGTCGTTTGTAAATGCGGTTGAATTAAGACACTGTTTAATTGAACGAATACAACAGAATGAATTGTATGTAACGAATGATATAATCTTAGGAAAAGAAAAAGATGGTATGTTATTGTATGGCACCAACGCAGTGGGTAAGACGAGTTTTATTCGGGCATTAGGCATTTCTATTATCATGGCGCAATCGGGTATGTTTGTTCCATGTTCTCAATTTCAATACAAACCTTATACTGCGATTTATTCGCGAATATTGGGAAATGATAATATTTTTAAAGGGTTGTCTACTTTTGCGGTAGAGATGTCGGAATTGCGAATTATATTGAAAATGGCGGATGATAATAGTTTAATATTAGGAGACGAATTATGTTCTGGAACAGAGACCGAAAGTGCGTTAAGTATTTTCGTAGCAGGTTTAATGGAATTACACGCCAAACATAGTTCTTTTATATTTGCCACACATTTCCATGAAATTATTCATTACGATGAAGTAAAATCACTGGATAGATTATCTTTAAACCATATGTCTGTACTTTATGACCGTGAACGAGATTGTTTAGTTTATGACCGTAAATTAAAAGATGGACCCGGAACAAAAACATATGGATTAGAAGTATGTAAATCTCTTTATTTGACGGATGATTTTTTGGATAAAGCATATGCCATAAGAAATAAATATTATCCGGAGACACAAGGCGAATTGACGAAAAAAACGACCAAATATAATGCGAATAAAATACGGGGGTTGTGCGAAATATGTAAGGTAGAAATGGGAGAAGAGATTCACCATTTACAAGAACAGCATGAAGCCGACGCGAATGGTTTTATAGGACATATTCATAAAAATAATATGGCAAATTTAGTAAGTATTTGTAAAAATTGTCATGATAAGATACATCATGATAATTCGGGTACAAATGAACCTAAATTACAACGAAAAAAAACGACCAAGGGATATATCTTGCTCTAATATGGACAATTGCCGTAGCATTTGCCATTATAATAATAAAAGTCGCGGTTTTTAACAAATATATCGGCAAAATTGGATTTCATAATCGGTCCACTTTCATTGCCAGCAACACATTTGGTTCCACCCAATAAAACACAACATGATGTGGAAGCACATCTACCAGAGGCAATCGCATTACATACTTCTTCTATTTTGATGGGACTATCTTTATAATATTCACATTGTCCGGTCAATGTAGCAGAAGGATTATAATATTTACTGAGATTTGCTTCGCCAGTGGTTTTGCTTAGATAAATACTATCCGCATAATTTGGCACATAGGTAGATGCACCAAATTTAAAGGAACCAGGTTCATAGTATATGGTCGGACCTTCTATATCTTTTGGAACTAATATTTGATTTCCAGATGCATCATGTGAAATAATCGTATCAGAGAGCATACTATAATTGGTTGAATTGTTTAATAATGTAGTAGCGTCTGGATGATAAGTAATATCTAAATTATCTTTATTGTACTTGTAACTAGTATTGCCATACGTATTACCATTGGTAACAAAACTATTTCCATCAATTGTGTAATTACCATGTGTTCCATCCATGTATGAATTTCCGCTTACATATGTATTTCCTGATGGGTTGTATATGCGTGTTAAATCTCTAATATACGAATTGCCATTTTGTGTAACAATGCCATCCACTTCGGAATTCTGTGAATAAGAAGAATAATAACCTTCTTGGGTTTTAGAAAGCAAAAAGTATATTGCTAAAACCAATACTATTATTAAAAGAATAAGAATAAAATTTAGTGGTTGGTTCATCTAATAAAACGCTATATATTATTTATCTATAAAATTGAATAAAAGAATATATGAAAAAATAAAATAAAACGTATAACTATATATTAAGAATAGAATGATCATTCCAATTAAATGTTTTACCTGCGGTAATGTTTTAGCAGACAAATACCGTTTTTATTTGGCAGAAGTGCGTCGCATCAAAATGGCAAATGGCGCAAAAGTAGACAAAGTAGTATATTTATCAAAAGAAAATATGGAAAAAACACCTGAAGGAAAAGTATTGGACGATTTAGGATTACATAATGTTTGTTGTAGAAGACATATGTTAACACACGTAGATATTGAATAGATAGAAAATTACAAATATTACATAAACAAAATATTAGTGTTTAGGACATTTTTTTCTTTGTAAATATATATCAATATGAAAATTACCGGAATAAAAGATTTATGTACTCCGTCATATGTTTATTTAGTTATTTCTACGATTGCGGTTATTGTTATGGCAATACAGAATTTTGGTAATATGAATACATATTGTGTTGGTTCATTTTCATGTGTAGTTGGAAGCACCGCATTAGTATTTGCTATTAAAGTTCTCTATATTTTGTTTTGGACTTGGATATTAAATTTAATATGTAAAGCTGGCGTACCACAATTGGCGTGGTTTTTAGTATTATTGCCATTTATTTTATTTTTTATACTTGTTACTTTATTATTTACAACAAATTGAATGAACTATATTATAATATCATATGATATTATAATGTCAACTGAAAATAAATCTATTAAAAAATCAAAATCAAAATCCAAAACCAATAATACAAAAAAAATAAAGAGAACATTGGATGAAATAAACGATAAACCGATACTTCATGGAGAAATGATTGAAGAGAAAGAAGGATGGCACATCGCTCATATTTACGGCAATCCATATGATAGAGGTTTCGCACATGGTTATTTATTTAGAAACCAATTCAAACGGGTTCTCAACGTATTTCCCTTTATTGTAAAAATAGATTTCAAAGTATCATTGAGAACCTTTATTCACAAATGTAGTAAATTAATCAAACCAAAAGTAAAAAAACATTTTCCCGAATTTTATGAAGAAATAACAGGAATTTGTGCGGGATTGAAATATGGTAATATAGATGTTTCTATTGATTACATAATCGCGTGGAATTCCATTATGTCAATGTCTGAAATATTTGATAAAAATTTAGAACGATGTAGCGCATTTATTGCTTGTGGAAATGCGACCGAAAAAGGCAATATTGTCATGGCGCATAATACTCATAGTGATTATGCTACCGGACAATTATTCAATATTGTTTTATATGTCACTCCTGAAAACGGACATCCCTTTGTCATGCAGACAATGCCAGGTAATATTGCCAGTACATCAGATTGGTTTTTATGTGGCAGCGGCATTGTCGGTTGTGAAACTACGATTGGGGATATTAATTATAGACCTAAATTTGGTGCGCCTTTTTTTTGTAGAATACGCCAGGCGATGCAATATGGGGATACTTTAGATGATTATGTAAAAATAATGACGACAAATAATGCGGGTGATTATGCATGTTCTTGGTTATTGGGAAATATTAAAACAAATGAAATCATGTTGTTTGAATTAGGATTGAAAATAAAAAATATTCAGAGAACCCATAATGGCGTTTTTTATGGAATGAATTCAGCAATCAGCGAAGAATTACGTCAAAAAGAAACCACTGATACAGATTTTTGTAATATAAAAACGTCTTGTGGTTCTCGTCATATGAGATTGAATGAATTATTGAATGAAACATATCATGGTAAAATCAATATAGAGAACGCCAAAAAAATAATGTCGGACCATTATGATTGGTTTTTAAAGAAACAAATATTAAATAAAAAAGGCATATGTAATCATACAGATTTAGATGGTGAAAAGGGTAAACGGGCTCCTTATTTTCCGCGTGGTTGTACGGATGGAAAAGTCGTGAATTCTGAAATGGCAGCAAAATTATCTTTTGCAGGTAGATTTGGCGCTTCGTGTGGAGAACCATTTATAGTTGATAAATTTGTGAAAAAACATCCTGAATATAAACATTGGGCGAAAGTATTAGAGGATAGACCTACTAAAAAATGGGCGAATATTATTTTAGAAAAGATATAAAAATACATTTGTATTATGTAATACAAATGCATCCATCATATAGTGCAAAATTATATTATGCGGTGGCATTGCCTTATATTTTACCTACGACTACATTGATTGGATTATATTCAGGCGTTAGAGAAATAGATTATTTAGAACAAATTCCAATGAAACCCGATCCGAACCAATTTATGAAAATCGTTTTTGGAAATTATGTTTTTGGGTTTATAGTCGGTTTAACTTATCCAGTGAGTTTACAATTGATTGCCGCTCATTACTCCTATGCAAAATACGTGAAAACATGTAAAAAGGATTTATACTAATTTTTGTAAACTCTCCATAAAATCTTCTTTTATTTCCCAACCCAAATCTTTTAATTTTTGATTACTAATATAATATCGTTTATCATTGAAGGGTCGGTCTTCTACATATTCAATCCATTCGTCATAATCTTCTGTCTTTTTTATTAATTTAATTAATATTTTGGAGATTTCTAATACTGAATATTCCATTCCATCATCACAACCGATATTATATATTTCTCCGATTTCTCCATATTCTAATATTGTTTCAAATGCTGCCGCAGTATCATTGGCATGTAAAAATGCTCTCACATTACTACCATCTCCTTGTATAGTTACTTTTTTTCCCTGTTTTAATAATTGTATAAATCGTGGAATTAATTTTTCTGGATATTGGTTTGGTCCGTATACATTATTCCCTCTTGTAATAATGATTGGCATGTTAAAAGAATGATTATAGGATTGGGCTAATAATTCAGCACCCGCTTTTGTTGCCGCATATGGATTCGTAGGACATAAAATAGAATGTTCGGTTTTATGCGTTTCTTCAATTGTATTCATTGATTCTCCATAGACTTCATCTGTGGATACATGTATGAATTTAATTATTTTGCCATATTTTTTACAGGCTTCTAATAAGGTATGGGTTCCTAATATATTATCAAAGGTAAAATTTATGGAATCGTCAAATGAATTTTGTACGTGTGATTGAGCGGCGAAATGTATAACATGTGTAATTTCATCTTCTTTTAATGTTTTTTCTATAAAATCGTAATCGCATATATTACCTTTTTTGAATATATAATTCGGATTCTTTCGTATATCTTCTTTTACATTTTCCTCACTGGCACAATAATACATGGCGTCTATATTGACTAATCTATTCACTTTGTTTTTGGGGAAAAAATGATTTATAAAGTTGCTCCCAATAAATCCACAACCGCCAGTAATTAATAAATTCTTTTTTGACATATTATTTATTTTATATTCAAACATGATTTGACGCACAGAATCTTTGATATGCGGTATCATTGGATAAAATGTTTCTAATGATCGCGTATCTAAAAAATTATTGGACCGATCCGCCGCTAATATTTTTCGTTGTTCTTCTTGTGAAAAATTTTGCCAGGTAAAATCGGGATCCACTATTTCTTTATACATTTCTAAAATTTCATTATGACTGATTAATCCTGGATTGGTAAAATTTATGGTCCCGGTAATTCCCGTTCTCATCATATCAATAATAATGGGCAATAAATCTGGCAAAACCGACATTGAATTTGGCACTGAACATATTTTTTCATAATTTACTATTTTAGTAATAAAATTTCGGGGGTTTTTCTCATTGGTGATAGGCATCCGAATGCGTAGGTTTAATACATTTGCTGAATATAATTGCATAATACGGTCTGTAAATCCTTTTACAATAGAATACGAAGAACCGAAAAAATTTGGCAATGATTTAGACAAAAATCCTTTTTCTTCTTTACCATAAGGATGTTCTTCATCATATTTAAATATACAACCGGTTCCTAAGTAAGTATAATGTATATTTCGTATATTACATATTTCAGCCAACAATAAAGGAGAATATAAATTATCACGCAAGTTTTCTACTAATTTACCATCTTCTTCTAAATAATCAATCGTAGAATATATTTTTTCACCGATTTTGCCATGAGTTCTTCCTATAAATGATACGACATGAGTAGGATTTATTTTATCTATTTCATTTATTAAACAAATATTATCATCTGCTCTGCTTCCGCCGACATAATAATCTATTTTTTTATCATGTAATAGTTTAATGAATTGAGAACCAATCCACCCTTTTCCTCCGTATACTAAAATTTTCATTATAAATTAACACAAAGATATTTATTTATATATTTTTTATATCTACATTATAAAATGTTAAAACTTGAATTATTCAAAAAATTACCAATGGATATAATTATCAATCATATTATGCCGTATACGTATAACCCTCAATACAAATCATTATTATTTGATATACGTAGTTTTACCTGTGATTTTAAATTTGTAGAAGAAGTATATTATACCGAATATAATGGTTCGGTTTTGATATGTGATTTAATAAAATTTTGTAATAATAATATAGCCCCGGTTTATGGAATTGATATGAAATATGAATATATATTGAGACGAAACTATATGTTAAATATTAAATTTCATAAAGAATTAGTAGAATATATATTTATCAAAGTTCATAGAAATTTAAATCATAATACGGAAAATAAAATAAAATTTTTATGGGGTTTAATGAGACCGCCAGAGAGAATGCGATTTATTTATAAATATTTAATTGAATATATGGGTTAATAAATAAATATTTGTTTAATGTCTGAAAAATTGAATTTGATAAATAAAATATATAAAATAATAATTATATACTTTATAATCATGGACCCTAAATTATCTAATATATCAGAAGAAGGTGATGTGTATAAATTTACATTATCTGGAATAAATGTTAGTTTAGCGAATTCTATCCGGCGAACTATTTTATCTGAAATCCCCATAAATGTCATATTAACTGAAACATATGCGGAAAATAAATGTAATATTTTAGTCAATACCACCCGATTACATAATGAAATATTGAAACATCGGTTAAGTTGCATTCCTATTCATATTACTGAATTAGAATTGCTGCCAGATAAATACGTGTTAGAAGTGGATATGAAAAATGATACCGATCATATGGTATATGTTACCAGCGAACATTTTAAAATTCGCAATAAAACCAATGATAATTATTTAACTGAAAATGAAATGCGAAAAATATTCCCTCCGAATGCGAAAACAAATTCGTTTATTGAATTTGCCAGATTACGCCCAAAAATTGGCGATGGCATACCAGGCGAGCAATTGAAATTAGTTGCGGAATTTTCCATTGGCAATGCTAAAAACAATAATATGTTTAATGTCGTTTCAAAATGTTCTTATGGAAATACAGTGGATGTCGCGAAAATAGATGAAATGTGGCAACAATATGAAGACAAAATGCGGTCGGAAAACAATACCAAAGAAGAAATTGAATTTCAAAAGAAGAACTTTTATCTCTTGGACGCACAACGATATTTTATAGCCGATAGTTTTGATTTTATTATACAAACACTTGGCATTTACACCAACAAAGAATTACTACAAAAAGCATGTATTATTTTACAGAATAAATTTGTAGAATTGGTATCCGCCATTGATAATGATATTTTACCAATCAATAATAGCGAAACTACAATGGAACATTGTTACGATGTTATATTAGAAAATGAAGATTATACGGTAGGTAAAGTATTGGAATATTTATTATACGAACAATTTTATATGAAAGAAAAAATATTCACCTTTTGTGGTTTCAAAAAATTACATCCTCATAATTCAGATAGTACCATTCGGATTGCTTATATTAAACAAGCGGATAAAAATACAGTGCGAAATAATTTGCGAGGGGTTTGTATAGATGCGATTGAATTTTATAAGAAATTACATAAAATGTTTTAGAAGAGATAAACATAACATGATAATTAATAATGATAAAATATTTAAAAATATATTTACATATTTTATAACAGAATGAAAAATTATGGAACTTATTTTCATAGAAAATTCTTATATAATCATGTAGACGAGAATGAAAATGATGAAATAAATAATCTACGACAAACCTATTATACCCGACAATATTTTTATATCAGTACTTTTTTTGCCGGATTTATCACAATATTATTTATTTTTTACACCAGCGATTATAACGCCAATAGTAATATTAGCACTGATTTATATTCAAATGATTTACCCAATTTTGGGGCAACCTATAAACCAAGTTCTTTGGCAATATTTCCACCCAAAGAAGAAACCAAAACGGTCTATTATCCAACAATTGCGCCTACTTATTCACCTAGCAAAAAAACGGTTACTTTTTCTTTCACGACCAACCGCGATGGATATGAAAGTTTACCCTATTTTTCAGCAAATCCTAGTAGCATTTATAAATATAATTTCTTGGAAAATTATGATGGTATTGTGGAACCTTATGCTGATATGTGGTTGAATGTAACGTCATATAGTTCAGATTATTATTATAAATATAATATTTGCGATACAACTACGAATGAATGTATCACTGGAAAAGATTATGAAGATACATTTAATTTTGGATGCACAACAAATGTAAATACATTTACAGTAACCATTATAGAGTACAAATTAAAAAATGGAGTAAAATCAGGACAGTCTACCACGGGCAATTTTTTATGTATGTATGTTCGCCGTGAAATTCGGTCTTTGACTGATGCTGATTTAGATAAAACAATGGAAACAATGTGGGCTTTATGGAAATACGACGATGCAACCGGACAATCCATTTATGGTGACAATTACCACAATTATAAATATTTATTGAATTTTCATTATTTTAATGCGGCGTGGATGCATTCAGACCATATACACGAAGGCAATGGTTTTCAGGCACAGCATATTAAAATGTCAAATATATTTGAAGTTGCTATGCAGGCAGTGGACCCTTCAATTACATTACCTTATTGGGATTTCACCATAGAAACCGCCAGCAATATTGCGGTATGGGATTCGCCTGTATTTACAAAAGATACATTTGGTTCTTTGCCACTGCCAAATAATTATACCTGGGGATGGCTTTATTTGCAAAATTCTATTGATGATGGGAGAATACCCGATGGTAGATGGGAAAATTTAGAAGTAGACATGAATACTAAATTTGATGATTTGTATTATGCTTATGGATATATGCGTTCTCCATGGAATGTAAATCCGTCCAAATATATTGCTCGTTATACATCCATTGATAAAACCTTACCCACATGTAGTTCCCATTATTCATTGTTAGAATATGACGAAATCGTTGATTTTTTACACGAAATACCTTACGCAGCACATGCTGCGACACATGGCGCGATTGGTGGAGTGTTTGGTTGTGACGCGATGAGTTATTTAAGAGACGACGGATACATTAATGATGTAGAAGGACAATTAGATTTATGTAAAAACTGGATCTTTTATTTGAAAGAATTTTATAGGTCCGATATTTTAGTGCCATCGGATGATTGTACGTCGGTAAATGAAAATGGTGAATATTCTGTGAATTTTGATGATATGAATTGTGTATACGAGTGCAATGCCGACCGAGAAGATGTTTTACTCATGATGTTACAACATAGTATTTTAAATAGTGAATATGAATGTGTGCCTTCTTATGGAGTTATGCCAGATGAAGGGTGGAACGCATGGGTTGATTTTATTTGTGGTGGATATGGTAGTAAAATATTTGGCGGAGACCATTTAGAATCCGCTTCGCCGGCGGATCCATCCTTTTGGCCTATCCATCCAACATTGGAACGATTATTACAAGTAAAATATATGGCAGGCGGGTTTAATTCAGACGATTGGCCCAATGACCCAGATAATGATTATGTTTGTAATAAAGTAACCTGTTATGATGAAGATAGCGGTGAATTCGGACACTGGGATATGTGTTGTTACGGACATTATCAAGACGATCAATTATTAGATGCACCAAACAATGATAAATATAGTTACGTAGGTCCAACCAACAGAGAAATTTTTGAAGGTACCAATCCGAAAAATATTGATTATAATATGCCTTATATTTATGACAAATTTACTTGGGAACACTGTTTGTTGGAAGATTTGGATTTTGATGAATTGATTACAGATTTATATAATGATTTTACCTATAACACATCTATCCCTGATAGTGAAAAAGGATGGTAAAAAATTGATACTATTTTGTCATTAAAAAATAGTATCATAACACACATATATCATGTCTTGTCTAACAACTATTTATCATTTACTATCTTGCGGTTGTTTCATTGATAGTAAAAATAGGATTATCAATAACATAAAAAAATATATCTATAATGAAATGGAGTATTTAGATAAAATCACTTACGAAAATACTACACCCTTTATTCCACCAATTACAGGAGGTAAAGTGGTAAAAGTATACGATGGAGACACTTTCACTTTAGCCGCAAAATTACCAAATACCAGCGGACCTATTTATCGCTTTGCAGTAAGATTAAACGGCATTGATACACCCGAAATTAAAGGAAAAAACGCAACGGAAAAAGAATTGGCAAAGCGTGCCAGAGATGCGTTAAATGCTGTAATCATGAATAAAATTGTTGTATTAAAAAATGTTGCTACCGAAAAATACGGTCGTTTATTAGCAGATGTTTATGTAGATGAAACCTTTTGCGTAAATGAATATATGATAACCAATAAATTTGCGGTAAAATATGATGGCGGCACCAAAGAACGACCAGATGATTGGAATTAGAATAATTATTACGTTATTTTTTGTTTTCTTTATATTCATTTTCAAAATAAATATAAAAAATTGAATTAAAGATAATTCGCTAAATAATTTATAAGTTCCGCCTTACTCCCCTTTTTACAAACCCTCTCAGTGCGCGATAGGAAAGATGGAAAAACGAATCAATAAGAAAATAGAATTATATGTCACTTTGTTTAAAGATAAAATCCGTGACAAGATCACTGAATTAAAGTTGAATGATAAAGAAAAAATAAATGATTTACTTGAATATGTATATGAATATGAACGTTTCACATTAGGTAAAGAAGATCTAAATAAACGAAAACGTATTAAAAATTCTATACCTTCATTGAACCGATGTATTGCCAAGCGAGCGAATGGAGAGCAATGTACCCGTAGAAGAAAAGACAATTGTGAGTTTTGTGGAACCCATTATAAAGGCACACCAAATGGTTTAATGCAAAACCAATTAGAATGTAGTGAAATTAATTCTATGCAAAAATTGGAAGTATTTGCCGAAGAAATTAAGGGTATTGTCTATTATGTTGATAAATTCACAAATGTTTACAAAACCGAAGACATATTAAGCGAAAAACAAAATCCAGAAATTATTGCTAAATACGTATTGACCGATGATAATAAATATACGATCCCTGAATTTGGGTTGGTTTAACCGTTGAAAATTAAAAATGTCATAGAGTTATTATTGGCAAGTAGAATTATTATTTATTCGTAGTTATTTTCCTTTCTATCGTCTCTTTTACTACTTCCTCTCTATTATCAATAATATAATTATTGAGTTCAACCGCTTTGGTAATATCGCCGTTATAATAAGTAGATAATATTCCCATTAACACTTTTTTTGTGATTGGTTTTTTAATGTTTTTCTTCGTATAACATATTTGTCCGTCATTTAAATCAAAACAATCAATATTATGTGTTTTCATGGTTTCCATTAATTTAGTAGAAATCTTTTTTTTATCATTTTTGCGGGTGCTTAATTCTTTAGTCAATGTCCTAATTTCATTATCCATTTTCACCCATTCTTTGATTGTTTTGATTAATTGTTCTTTGGTTTCCATAATTATTAATATAGTATGACATTTTTTTATATTTATTCTCAAAAGCAATAAATATAAATTTAGGATAATTTTTCTATCTTTTATATAGAAAAACCATAAAACATAATGAATATGAATTTTACATTAAAACCTAAGAATAATTATTCAGCGCCATCATCGCCACCAAATAACACTGTTTATTCGGCTAATTTTGGTAGGAGACAATCCGTAACTAGTGTAGCAAGGTCTACCGCTATTTCCACTTCTATGTCTACTGAACCAACTATAAAAAAAATGAAATGGGGGGAACCTACATGGTTTTTATTTCACACATTGGCATGTAAAGTAAAAGAAGACTCTTTTCAAAAAGTGCGAGGTGATTTATTAAACCATATATATAGTATTTGTGCGAATTTACCATGTCCGATGTGCGCTAACCACGCAATGGAATATATGAAAAATGTTAATTTCAATACTATTCGTACAAAACAAGATTTGATAGATATGTTATATGTGTTTCATAATACGGTAAATAAAAAGAAGAACTATTCTCAATTTCCTCATGAGGATTTGAATTCTAAATATTCTAAGGCGGTAACCAAAAATATTATTTTTAATTTTTTATACCATTTTCAAGATAAACATAAAAGCGTACATATGATTGCGAATGATATGTTTAGAGCTAGACAAGTGGAAACTCTTAAAGAATGGTTTAATAAAAATTATAATTGTTTTGAACCATAATGTTTATTTTTATGCTATATTTTTTGATATTAATTTACCATTTTTATATACTTTACACGTAAATGTACTTTTGGTAGGTCTACTACATTCCGACGCACCCGATATCTTATTAAAATATAATAAATTTGTCATTTTAGATGATTCTATTATATATCCCCAGAACCAACCTAGACCAAACCCTAAACCTAAGGCGATTGGTAATTCAACCATAAAACAACCATTTCGGAAATTCCATATCATATCAAAGAGAATAATCACTGGGAAAAATACCAGTGTTGGAATATTTTGACTCACATAATTATGCTTTGGATTTGTGATTATACTTAATAAATAAGCAAATGTATATCCAAATATAGTTTGACTTATTGGTAAATTGAATATAGGAGTATTGCCTAATGTAATCATATCCGAACATATAGATGGTTTATCATCATCTACAAATAAGGAAACTTTATAATTTTCACGTATATATTCTAAAAAAGGTTTCAATATGCCGCCCACTAAAATACTTAAAAAACAAGTAATAATCAAACCTACTAAATATATCAAACCTTTAAAATCCTGATTAAATATTGACGCTAATGAAAAGAAACATACCAATATAAATGGCGATAATCTTAAAAATAAATATATGACTGATATCAAATTTAATTCCATCTAAATTATAATATACACGGATATTTTTGTATATTATAAACAATTTTTTATTCGTACACATGTTCAAATACTTCTTTTATGTTTGATACTTCTTTGAATTCTATTCCTTTTACCATATCTTTTTCTCCATATATTTCTAAAAATTCTTCAAAATCTTTATGGTTCGCCATTGGATATAAAAATGTTTTTACTCCCGCACGAATTCCACCTTGTATCTTTACATCTAAACCGCCTATAGCAGTAACTTCACTCTGTAAATTGATTTCGCCTGTTATTGCTACATTATTTTTTATTCGTTTTTCATTTAATAGACTATATATTGCTATGGTGATAGCGGTTCCTGCTGATGGACCGTCTTTTGACACCGCGCCTTCCGGACAATGGATATGTAACCCTTGACATTTGGTTTCTTCAAAATATTTCAATAACTCTTTTTTCCTCTCTAATGGCGTAATATTCCATGCTAAACTTTTGGCTACATTCATACTTTCTTTCATAACGTCTCCTTGTAAACCAGTTAACCTCAATTCTAAGAAAGTGGATGAGGGAAAAAACATGGTTTGTATTGGTATAATACCACCTCTTCCTAATACATTCGCCCATAATCCATTGATAATTCCTATTTCGGGGTTTTCGTGTATCCTTTTCTCTTCTATTTTATGATATTTTTTTAAATATTTGGTCTCTACTAATTCTTCGGTGAGAACAACCGGCATTTCAAATTCTTCTATATTTTTGATTTTCAATATTTCTATATTGATTTCGCCATATAGGTCAAATAATAATTCTTTTAATTTTCTTACACCCGGTTCTATCGTATAATTTAAAATAATATATTCTATTAATTTATCGGTTATTGAAACAACATCACAAAATCCCATCTTTTTATTTATTTCAGGTAAGATATAATTATTTACGATGACTAACTTTTCATCTATAGATAAATTTTCAAATCTTATGCGGTGTATACGATCCAATAAAATCTTATCTATTTGGTCTGGGTCATTATATGAAAATATAAATAAGGCTTTGGATAAATCTATATTTATTCCTGCGAAATATTTATCCTGGAATGTATCATTTTGCGTGGTATCTATTAAATGTGTTAATATGCCAATGATTTCTTTACCATTCTCTGTCTTACTTACTTTATCCAATTCATCTATATATATAATCGGGTTCATACATTTTGTTTCCATCAATATATCGGCGATGCGTCCCCAGATTGAATTTACATAGGTATATCCATGACCTTCTAACATAGAACCATTGGACGAACCGCCAAGAGCAATAAATGCGAACGGTCGTGATACACCATTTTCATCTTTTAAACAATTTGATAATCCATATTTGGCGAGGGATGTTTTACCAACACCAGGAGAACCTTCAAAACCAAAACTATAACCTCGCTGTTCTCCATTCATCCATTGACCTATAATTTTTAATATTTGGTTTTTCGCATAATTATGACCGTGTATAGATTTATTCAATACATCAGTGACATCATTCATATTTTGTTCTATTTTCATGATATTGGTTCTCATATTTTTCATATCGGTGATGGTTTTGGTAAGTGAAATAGGATAATCTGTTTTGATTAAATCGTATATTTCCATGATGACTAATTCATCATTTTGTATCGTTGTCAAATATTTATTTATTTCGTCTATTCGGATAGATTTTGTCTTATTCGTGATGGTTATTTTATCTTCATTCTTGTTTTTCTTTACACTATTAATATAATGTAAAATATTAGTGAGTTGTTTATTGTTTAATTGATTTAGAATTTTATTTATATCTGCGAGAACCTTGGTAAAAATCGTTTCGTTTATTTTGGTTATGTTTTTCAACATTTCTATTTTCGTATATTTATCCTTTTTTACTATATCCATTTTTGACATTAGGTTCTCGCTATTATTCATTATTTTGATAAATGATTCGTTCAATTCTTTCATCTTCTTTAATAACGGTTCCTCTTTATAAAAACCAAACGGTATTTTAATGAGCCCTTCCAAATATTGTTTGGCTTTGGTACCAGATTCATCGGATTTTCCTTTGATCTCTTTTAATTTTACCAATGCCTTCTCTTTGATCGCATCATCTACCTTTAATAAATAGATTTGTTGTTCCAATGAAATTTTGTTGATATCGTATTTTTGAACCATATCGTTTGTATATTTTATTGTACATTTCACTATATCTTTGAAATATGATTTTATTTTCCACGGTAAACTATCATATATCATTAACTGCTCTTTTGTGTCTACATTATCGGCAGAATTTACCGAGATTAAATCATAGAGCAAATAACATATATATTGCATCTCATCTTCTTTATTGTGTAACAATAAATTGATTAACATATTTCGTTGAGAACATAGATCATTTTCTAAGAATTTTTTAATGGTAATATCCAATTTATTCGTTTTAATCTGACTAATTTCTGCCAATACCGAATAGATTTTTTTATGAAAATCCAAATCGCCAAAAATTAATATATCTTTCAATGTGATCGCATTTATTATTTTATCCATGATTTGCTGGTCGTTGGTAGGCAATGTTCTCGCATGAGATACTAAATAGTCTTTACGAGCCGTTATATATTTATTATTCAAACAATCTATATTCAAATCTTCTATAATTCCATTCACAATGATCGTTTTTTTCAACGTTTCATTTTGTATCACTACTCGGATCCCGTATATTTTTTGGTAAAATAATTTGACATTTGTATCTACATCAAAACATTCAAACATATTGGTGTTCTCAATTTGTATAATATCTTCTATAATTTTATTACAACATAGTAGAGGGTTTTTTGATAATGTTTGTTTATTGTCTTTCCAATGTATTATTTTATATCCTAATGGATAGACATATTTGCGAATGATTTCATATTTATCCGCAATAATTGGATTGGGTACTTTTATTTGGGAATATTGAGAACCGAAACTGATAAATAGCAAATCGTCTATATTCATTGTTCCAAATCCACAAATAATCATTGATAATTTGTCTATTATTTTTTGCATATTTTCTATTATTTTTTCTGTTTCTATTGGCTCTTCTGTTACTTTTGTTTAAATTTCATTTGTTTTTTCATATAAATCATTTAATATGTTTAATGACAATGTAATATCATTATTGCTAAATATCTCATACATTTTATTCCGTTTGATGGATATTATCGTTTTTCTGATTATTTCCTGTATGTACGAATTTTTTTCTTTTATAAATTCTTTCAAATTCGTGACATCGCGTTCTGCGATAACATTTTTTAATTTTATGGAATTTTTACTATTTTCTAATTTTTTCTTGTTCATAACAATATATATACTAATATTTTATTTTTCTTTTTACCGTCAAAATGAACGAATTAAATCTTTATTGAAAACAATATAAAAATATTTTCACATAATAGATTAGACGATACAAGATGGGAATACCTAGTTACTTTTCGTATATTATTAAAAATTATCCTAATATTATACGAAATTTACAGTTTTTTAAAACCAAAGCAGGGTTTCAACATTTATTAATGGATTGTAATTCTATTATATACGATTCGGTAAATAAAATGAATACAAATGATGAATATAAAAATATGTCTACTTCGGATTTTGAAAATCTTATCATTGAAAATGTAATTAGTGGTATTGAAAAATATATCGCATTAGTTCAACCAACGGATAGTGTATATATCGCTTTTGACGGCGTAGCACCTTTTGCTAAGATGCAACAACAAAAAACCCGGCGTTATAAAACTCAATATATGGCCGATTTGGGATTACAAAAAAAAAGTAAATGGAATACTTCCGCTATTACACCGGGAACACCGTTTATGGAACTTTTATCCAAACGTATTGCCGCGCATTTTAAATATAATGAACGCAAATATAATTTGAAAAAGATTATTTGTTCTGGGTCTAATGAAGTCGGTGAGGGTGAACACAAATTGACTGAATATATTCGGGATTCGCAAATTCAAAATGATACGATTGCGTTGTATGGTTTGGACGCGGATTTGATTATGCTTTCTATTTTTCATTTAAAATACTGTAAGAATATTTGGGTATTTCGTGAAGCGCCAGAATTTATAAAAAGTTCTATACCCGTGGAAGTAAAAGGTGGCATTATGGATTTGTATTTTTTAGATATTGATTTATTAGCCAATTCTATTGTCACTGAAATGAATTGTTCTTTTCCCGATAAACACCGCGTTTATGATTACGTATTTCTCTGTTTCTTATTAGGTAATGATTTTTTACCACATTTTCCGGCAATGAATATAAGAACACATGGAATTGATGTTTTGATGAATATATATAGAATACATATAGGTAAACACCCGGATTATTATTTTATTTCTAAGGATACGTATTCAATCCATTGGAAACATGTGGGCACCTTTATATCCGAAATTGCAAAATTAGAAAAAGATTTATTAATCAACGAATACTCTGTACGTGATAAATTTGACAAACGCAGTATGCCAGCATCTACAGATGAAGAAAAATTAGAAGTCACTTTAAATTTACCGATTTTATGTCGTGCAGAAGAAAAGTATATTTGTCCTACTGAAAAGGGTTGGGAAAAACGGTACTATAAAACACTTTTTCAGGAAGAATTCTCTATTGTGTTTTTGAAAAATCTTTGTATTAATTATTTGGAAGGATTGGAGTGGGTGTTTAAATATTATTCAGGTTATTGTCCTGATTGGAAATGGAAATATAACTATCATTATCCTCCATTATTTAATGATCTACGTAAATATATTCCGCATTTTGAAACGGATTTTATCCATTCTAAAAATTCTCTTGCTTTTTCTCCGCAAACTCAATTGTCTTTTGTAATGCCGTATTCACAATTAGAATTATTGCCTATGCCCATTTGTAAATTTTTAAAGACGAATTATGCTGAATTATACCCTACGAATTATAAATTTCAATGGTCGTTTTGCCGGTATTTTTGGGAATCACATCCTATATTACCAGATATCCCAATTCAATTGTTAGAACAATGGGATATACAATTTAAAATGAACGGAACTGTATAAAAAATTGAAAATTATAAATATTATTACGTTGATAATAATATTTACACGAAACATGAATTTAATTCAAAACCTTGTTGATTTTATTTACCCTATATTGAATGTCTCGGGCATATATTTGCTTTGGATTTGTTTACATTACGCGGCAAGCCAATTATATGTCCCTTTATGTGCTCCAAATGATATAACCGGATTTGTTTTATCGCCATTCATCGCACCAGCACCTCATTGTCAAGCGCTTCGTTGGTTAATATATAATGGTGGCAATAGCATTTCTGCTATGTGGATTATTTTTGGTACCTGGTGTT
>Ga0114971_10000347_pt1 | contig 29568 bp, 18 predicted proteins | sample M_140625_MF_Meta_FD_87320 | JGI IMG/M metagenome (GOLD analysis project Ga0114971, IMG submission 87320) | Freshwater microbial communities from Lake Montjoie, Canada to study carbon cycling - M_140625_MF_MetaG | ecosystem: Environmental > Aquatic > Freshwater > Lake | place: Lake Montjoie... | reverse complement strand
GGGTAGGCAGGGAACATCGTGGCCGTCACAGGGTAGCTCTGGGGTAAGTCTCTATCAAGTAGAGCCGCATTGAGCCAGGGCAACGTTGTATTGGGGTTGAATGCAGAATACTGCACGTTGACAGATGGGTTGACCGCGTTGAATGTGCTCATCAAGGGGTTGATGCCAGAAGCGTCCGCGTAGAGACCTAGCGGTCCCGTGGGAACCGCCGTGGAAGGGTTCAAGGCGATGACCATATTCGTCTGTTTGAGCGTGACGTTCGTCATTGGCGTTACGACGTTGACAATGACATCCGCGCTATACGTTCCATATACCGTATCCGCGACGCCATCCGTGGAAACGCGGACAACAACTCTTCCATTGGAGAGAGCTGTAACCGTGTCCTGCGTGTTATCAATGATCGTGCCAGCAGTGTCGCGCTTGAGCACCGTGCCATTTGGCTGGTGGATGCTCGCAACCGCGACCTGCGCAGGGTCGGTGTGGCTATCCTTGTAAACCATCGCATTTCCGTTTGAATCCGTTGTTCCAGGGGGCAACTGCTGAGGCTGCGATGAAACAATCTTCCACTGCACGTACTTGTAATCAACATTGTTGGGCGTAACAAGCGCCTTGATGAGCTGCGTGTTCTTGAGCGGGTAGACGAGCAAGCTGGGGTTCAATGTGACCATTGAAGGTGTTACACTGATTCCCGTCATCGGCGTAGGAACATATACGTTGATTGACGCAGAGATGTTGTTATTGACCGTCGTGACTCTGACCGTCGCCTGGCCAGGGGCAAGCGGTGTGAGGAGGCCATTGGGGTCAACATTCACGATGGACGTGTTGCTAGACCACCAATAGACCGCCTTGTTCGTCGCCGCTACAGGCGTTACCGTGGCGATGAGCTGCAGAGTCTTGCCGAGGTAGAGAACCGTGTTGGAAGGGTTCTTCGTCTCATTGAGAGCTGAGATGGACACACCAACAACCTGAACCGCGGGTAGAACATTCACGTTGATTGTCGTAAAGACATTTGAGCCATCCGTGCTGCTGACCGTGATGACGGGGGCAGGGGCAAGAGGATCAACGGGGACGACACCCGTGACACGAGCGCGGTAAACCGTCGCCTTTACAACGCTGGGGCTTGTAGCAATCGTGACATTCTGGTACGTCTCGAGTGTCTGTGTTACGGTGGCATTGTAAGGGCTGCTGCACGACCACGTGACATTTGTATTGTATGAATCCGTTGGTCTGACAAACACGTAGACATCCTGCGTTGTTCCAGGGCGAACCGTGTATGACTGGATTCCAGCAGGGAGCATCGTGTAGTCAAATCCAGTATTACGAGGGTAGGGTCCAGAACGGATATCCGTAACCATCTTAGGTGTCTCTAGGAAGGCACTTAGGGCATCCGCACGGATACTTCCAAGGCCAACATGTGAGTTGTATGAGCCGTGGATTGATGTGCCATTCGTGTTTGAGAGAACATCTGAAATAACCCAGTCATATCTACTCGTAACAATCGAAGGGTTCAAGAGCTCAGACGTTCCAGAGATATCATATAAGAGAGGGCTTGGGTATGAGAAGTTGTTATAGAGAACCGGGTTCAAGAAATAGTTGATTGAGCTGTGTGACTGCGTAACTCCGAGGAATCCCGAAAACATAGCCGCCGCAACACTTGTACCGCCAACATAGACATTGCCACCATTGAGTCTGTAGATGATGGGTAGATCATCCGCATTGGCGTGCATAGCAATATCGGGTACGCAGCGGTACATATTCACGTTGTCAGCAGCCGCATAGGCTCCCTCCGTGGCATTTAGAGCCGCATCATCCTGGTAGCTCATTGAGCCCGTCGCCATAAAGGATGACTGCTGGGAAGATACCTTCGCCGCAACCTGTGTGCGGGCCGCCGCTGAAAGCGCAAGAGCAATCGCTGTATTGGCCGCTTTCTTCGCAAGTGACGATGTATTCGAGGCATCAATGAGATACTGGTAAAAATTCTTGTTATAATTCTCATAGGCCAATCTGAAGGCATCAAAGGCAGCCACCGCCGTTACGTAGGGCTCACTTGTCGTGACTGAATCAGAGGCTGCGGCCTGAGTGACTGTAACGGTGCCGAACGTTCTCGATGTCACCGTGCCTCCTGATACTGTAAGTGTATACGTTCCAGTTAGGCCAAGAGGTGATCCTGTTGCCTGAGATAAGATTATATATGAGTTCACGCCATTTGTAAGAACGGATCCAACCGCAAGCGTACCCGTAATTGCAGATACTGTAAGGGTGGTTCCAGAAATAGAGCCGACTACACTTCCTGACACTTGTAGACCAGTTACCTTCTTATAGGCAACCGCCACAGATGTATAGAGTTCAGATGGAAGCGTCAAGCTATCAACGTTAAATCCGCCTGAGACTCCAACTAGTAACTCAATCATACTTGCAGCATCATTCCACTTTGTCTGCGCAGATGCACGGTCCGCGTTTGTCTCAGCAGCATTCGCAACCTCGGCAGCGTGCTCAGCCGCGTGGATTTTCGCGCTGGCAACATCCATCAAGTACTTCAAGTTTCCGCGATTGATACCAGACGCAAAGTAACTTACGCTAAAATCATAGGCCGCCTTGGCCGCTAAGGATAAATCGCTTGTATTGGGAGCATCAGGCTCATAATAAACACCCGCGTTTGCAGCTGTAGAAATTGCTGAAGAAAATGCACTAAGAATGTCAGTAACCGTAGTTGAAGCACTACTTAGTGTCTCATCGATTGCATCAAGAGCCGCCGCACCCTTTAGAACCGCCGTATTCCAGTTCGTAAGAACCGTGACGAGGCCCGCACTTGTTGGTTGAGCCTCACAAATCAACTTAGCCTCAGCCTTCGCATTTAAGACAAGCTTCTGAAGAGCATCTAACATCTGAGGAGTTACAGGAGCAGGGTTACGTGCCGCCGTCGCTTCATTTGCCGCCTGCGCCGCGGATAAAATCGCCGCCTGCGAACGATCCGCTGAATCCATCAATGATGGCGTGATAGAAGAGAATGACTGAACAAGGGCATTGATATCCATTGTCGCGGCTACCAGCTTATACGTATAATCTTGGGCGTCAAAGATAGTCTTGTACTTAGCCGTTGCAGGAGCATCCGAATATCTTAGGCGAGCATTCGCAAGCGCAGCTCTCTTAATTGTATAGTTGGCCAAGTCCTTGGCTTTTGTGACTGCGATATTCAAGGCAATGAATTCATCATAGATGGCATCAGCCGCCGAAATAGCCGCAGCATTTTCCGCTTCATTAACACCTAAACCATATTGCGCATAATTTTTCGTGGCATATAAAATAGCACCTTCCGCATTCAAGTTATTTTTTAGAGCGATGCCAGTATTGCTCGCTACAGCGTTGGCTGAGCTCACATTTGTTTTGGAACCAGATTGAAGCGCAGTTTGAACCGCGGTTAGAGCGCGGTTCACCGCGATATAGGCACCACTGATATCTGTGCCTAATGGGGCAGTAAGAGCATTTGAGCTGGAATCCACTAGAGCTCCATACATAGTATTCAAAGCAGCCTGAGCGGCAACGAGGGCTGAATCAATCGCAACCGATCCAGAGGCATCAACACCCGTTGTAGGCCATACTGCTCCAAGAGCCGCATTGATATTCTCATTGTTGTAGACTGCCTTAAAGGCCGTCATTACATTCACTACACGGTGGGCGGAAGCGATGGCCTTATCCGCCGCAGTGATAGAATTTTGCACACCTGAAGAAGTTGACCACGCATAGTGGCGGTCAACCATCTCTAAAGCCATATACTGAGCCGCCTGAGCAAGGCCTTCAAGTGAGCCAGTGACATAGTAGCCCATATTAGTTTGCGCAGTAGCGATATCAACCTTAGCACCTGAGGCATCTCCTTGGGCCGTATGAAGAGCGGCCATCGCGCTGGTATTCGTGGAATTAAAACCAGCTACGTATGCTCCAGCTGCAGCATCATAACACGCTGTGACCAAACTATCTGAAACTGTCTTAGCCTTGTTCGCCTTGACCAAGGCCGCATACTCGGCATCCGCAAGCACCACTGATGCAACGGATAGAGCCTCGTTCGCCACACTCAAGGCATCGCGAGTCTTGGCAACAAGAACCGCTTCTGATGCAGGTATCGCGACTAATACCGCTGTAAGGTTATCCTGGGCAAGGCGCTGTTTTTCTAAAGCCGTAAGGTATACAGCCTTGGCCTTGACAACGGCTGATACATTGTTATTCAATGTATTTACAAGTCTAGCAGCCTGCGTTGCTAGACCGACAACTTGAGCGTTCGTTCCAGCTTTCAAGGCGAGCACTTGAAGATCATTACAGTGTGTATACATATTTCCAGATACATCCATGCGAACGTCAGTGTATACATTATCGATATCTGTTTGAAGAGTAAGGAGGTTTGTCTTAGCTGGGTAATTTCCATTGGTAGCCGTGTAAAGGTTTATTAGGCTTGGGGGTGGTGTAACCGGATTCGTCGCCGCAGGAACAAAGGATTCATAGGGAACAACGAGGTCCTTGGAGACTAGGGTAGCATCTGCTACTAATGTAGTGATATCAGTATTAAAATCAGCCATTACATCTGAAATTCCAGCATTATTCGTCGCGGTGACATTGTATTTATTAGCTAGCAAGGGCGCAAAAACGGATGATGCCGCCTGCGCAACAGCATTGTTCGCTACAAGGAGTGCCGCATCATTCGCAGTCTGATAAAGGAGGGCTGTTTGATTATCTGGCTCACCCGCGATTAGTACTGTGTATTCATTCCAGGCATTCGAGGCCTGTGAAAGGAGCTCATCGAGGTGAGCCGCCTTAATAACGGCATCCTGAGCCGCCGCAAGAGCCGCCTGGGCGGCATCGTTGTTCGCCTTAGCCGCTACATAGGCCGTATTTGCTACGTTCAAGGCGAGCTGGAGTTGGAGTGAGGAAGGATCCCCGCGCGCCGCGTCATTGGCCGCATCGAGGGCAAGTGTTGCGGAATCGAGTGCATCCGTGGAATTCTTAAAAGCCGCCAACTTAGCCTCCGCCGCAAGACTTACGTTCATTGTGTCTTGGTCATTCTCCCTTAAACCAAGATTGGCAGCCCCAAGCGCTGTTTGAAGAAGTTCCGTTGTAGCGCCTGATGACTGTAGGAAGGCATTGGCCGAGATGAGAGCAGAGCCAGCAATATCTGTCTGGTAATCAGGGATGGGGAACGCACTACTGACACCACCCTCAGCACGGGCCCAGGCAAACTCACCGGGGTTTGTGTAATTGCGCTTGGGGCCATTGGGGAAGAAGACCGATGAGCCACCTACGCACGTAACATAGGGAGATGAAGCCGGGAACATGATTGTGGGTGACGCAAGTTCACTCTGGTTAGAAGCAAGTCCGTTCGACGGCAATGGGATATCGCCACTCGCTACGCAAATGTTGATTCCGCGCTTTGTCGCAGCAGCAAAGAGATCGTTGATTTCATTCATCTCAGCGATTCCAGCGGGATTGGGGTCATCATTTACCTCAAGGCCAGCATCAGAGGGCGCAACAGGGTTCTTCTGCGTCCAGGATACCTCGGGGGCGCCCCACGAGCAGCAGACAACACTGGGTGTGTATGACTGTCCGTTGCAGACAACGGGGTTGTTTAGAACTGTGTAGAATGCATTGTACATTTCTGAAATGTCGTCACTCGGGGCAATATAGAGAATGATAACCGGAGGTGTATAGACAGGGGCATCGCGACCCTGGTTGATCATTCCGTAGAAGGCACTGACCGTAGCTACGTCGACGGTGTTCTCTAGCGTCGCACCACCATCATCGGCGTTAGGAGCATTGATTGCACCGTTGATAGGTGAAACCAAGATCTGAATGGGCGCACCATTCGCTCCAGAAATATCTGTACATCTCCAGAATCCCGAGTACTTTCCGCTTGATACCGGCTGGCCATAGATACCGCCACCGAAGGAGACGATACCAATGACAGGAGGAGACGCAAGGGGTGTCGTGGGAGGGTAAGGAATCTTGTAGTAATCTCTTAGCGTTAAGAGATTGATGCAGTTCGTGCCCGGTAGGGGACCAAGGTCTGTAGTGTTAGGGGCGGCAGGGGCAGAAATCGTACCTGATGGAGGAGGGTTTATTCCACCAAGAGGGTAGCCGCTAGTTCCGTATAAGCCGGCGGATTTGTTTACCACTATAAATGGCGTAACCTTGCCTAACGATGATGCCATTGCTCTATACTTCTAGATAACATTTTTAAAAGGACATTCAAAAATTCCCCCGGAGAGATAGCAAATAACCCAGGAACATAATAATTCTATCATTAGATGAAGTTAGCAGATACAACAATCATTACTGCTTTTTACCCCTTAGAACATTCAAAGTATGATATCGGAAAGTATAGGGCCTGGATCCAAAATTTCTGTAAAATACCTTCAGCAATGGTTATTTTTACCACAGAAGTCTTTGCTCTTGAACTTTACCAATGGAGGCGTGAAATGTTAGATATAACACAGATTACGGTTCGCCCCTTTGATTCCTTTGCAATGACTTGTCCTGCGATGATGAATTTCTGGGATATACAATGGGAAAACGATTCAGAAAAAGATTTGAATCATCCAGATTTATATGCTATTTGGGCAATGAAACAGGAATGTTCAAGGATTGTAATCAATACTAATAAATTCCAGAGTCGCTGGTTCTGTTGGTGTGATATAGGAATTCAAAGATATGCATCCTTGCAGAAATATTATATGACCTTTCCCTGTGATGTGGAACGTCTTTGTGTTCCAGGAAGAATGACTTTATTGGAGCTCAATCAGATTCCAGATTCCTACGTGCAAAACTGGATCGAAGGAAAACCTATGGAGATTCCAATCCCTGAGAATCTTCTCGGCGGTGGTTGCCTCGTTGGAGATGCAGATGCCTGGTTAGAATTCGGTGAGCAATATAAGGAGATGTTAAAGGAATTTGCCTTACGCGGATGGTTTGCCGGTAATGAGACATCTATATATTTTGCGATGTTAATGGAAAAAAAGGTCAGCCCGTATAGACTTTTTTACGCGAGGCCATTTGGTGATCTACAGATTCCAGGAATTGAGTGGATGTCGTTTCCCGTAATGCTTGGTGGAAATCTAGATGCTGAATTGGATGTAAGATTTGAAGAGATTACCACATAGATATCCTATAAGCATTTCAAGAATCTTCAGAGAGGTATGCTCAAGACTGTTCCCTGGCTTTATGGTACCCTCAACTGGAAAGACACGAACGTTGAAGGCATATTGGCAGAGTTGATATATTAAGGCGATAATTCCAATAATAGGATACCAGGGTGATACAAAGCCAAGTAAAAAATGAATTATAAGATAATAAGGCGCTCTTTGATAAAGCATCTAATTATCTTAAGTATTTAGTTCTTTAGTTATTTAGTTTTTTTAGTTTCTAGATTTCTTTGCCGAAGGCAAAGTCTGGTCACGGAACCTTAGTTCCGTGACTTGCCTACCGCAGGTAGGCTTTGATCTAGAAACTTTAGTTTCTAGATTTCTTTGCCGAAGGCAAAGTCTGGTCACGGAACCTTAGTTCCGTGACTTCCATTGCTCACCACAGACATTGCAGATATACAGATTCTTCTTACCAGGTGCATCATATGTCATATAAATCACATCACGCTCCTTGCCCTCATTTGTTGGGCACGTAGCCTTCGGGCAAGGAATCATCTTCATATGGGGAAGCGTATTGTCCTGGCGCGTAAACTCATTAATCATAATCTTAAACGCTTCCGAAGACTTCTGCTGAACCATCGTCTCGGAAATGAGACCACCCGTAGTCTCCACCTCTGTGTAGCCACAGTTCACACAGTTGCGCGTGAGCTCCTGACGATCCTTCCGCGTCTCAGTATCAGTTCCCGCCTTCAAATACAGATAATAATGGCACGTTGGGCAGAACTTCATTGTACTTTATTTACACAGAGTATTTGTGTTCAAATTTTGGACCGCGTTTATTTAGGTGCCTAGAGGCTTTAGGTACCACCCGTAAAATTTAACGCGCCGAAAATCCAGGGGATGAGTACACAATGGCAACCGGGCTAACTCTGAAGTCCTTCTTAGAAGAGCACCGTATTGTTGGAACCACCGATAAACGCGTAGCAACCATCACTGGAATCACCGGCGGCAAGTATTTCATCCAGGATGAAGAGTATCAGGAATTCCTAAATCTCTCTCACGATTACCTCTTCAAGGACAAGGGTCGGCCTCTGAATATGATTGAGATGCCGATGCCCAATGGCCCGAAGCCCTTGTTGATTGACCTGGATTTCAGATATCGCAAGGACCGTTCTCTTGACCATCCCTTTCATATGCAGAATATCAAGGCCTTCGTGGAGAAACTCACGGAAGCTCTCAACACGTTCTTTGATTTGAGCCCCTATGAGACCCTCAGATTCTTCGTCTGCCTCAGACCCCAGGCATACGAGAGCAAGGGTGAAATCAAGGACGGGATTCACATTGAGTGTCCAGATATTGTCTTATCCTTTGAGAAGCAGGGTGTTCTTCGTCGCTGGATGCTGAACCAGGATGCCGTCAATCTGGCATTCAAGGAGACCGGATTCACTAACGGTGTCACGGATATCTATGACGAATCGTGCACGCGTAAGCAGGGGTGGTTCCTTTATGGTGAGAGTAAGCCAAACATTCCAGCGTATGATCTGAAAACGGTCCTCGTCTATACACCTGCAACGGATGGCTGGTCATCTCAGAGCCCATCTGAGTTTGGCACGCGTGAATTAATGGAGCTCTTGAGTATCCGTTACAACCTCGTGGAGGACGACAACGAGGTCAAGGTCGATGTGAAGCCTCTCTATGAGCGTCTAACGAATGCACCTGCGGTTGTCCAGGCGCAGATTCCTAACACCGTTGAACTCAATGCAGACGGCACAAGCAATACGAATGTTCTTGTCCAAGAGGCCTTTGAGCAGCACCAGTATGATGTGAATTTCGAGGAGATTGAGCTGGTCAAGCAATTCGTCAGAAAGTGTCTTTCCCCTGAGAGAGCAGATTCCTATGATTCCTGGCTACGTGTCGGTCTCTGCCTTCATAGCATCTCGCAATCTACAGATATGTTCAACCTCTGGATGGAGTTCAGCGCCAAGTCACCCAAGTCATCAGGGAATGATTTGAACCAGTTGAGACGCCGCTGGGATACGTCAATGAGGAGTGAAGGAAATGGCCGTCGCCTCACTGTCAGAAGCCTCCGTCACTGGGCAAAGGATGACAACCCCATTGCATTCCGTGAGATTCTTGAGCAAGATGTAGCTGAGTATATCCTTCATTGCACGGTTCCTACTCACAACCACGTGGCCCGTATTATGAAGCGAATCTACCAGGACAACTATGCAGCTTCTGTAAGTGTGCGTCACACCGACTGGTACGAGTATAATTCCAATATGCATAAGTGGAAGAAGATTAACCAGGGTATTGAGTTGCGAAATAAAATCAGTTCAAAGGGGGGTGGCCTAGAAGTGACTGACCTCATCCATTCTGCCCGTCAGCGTTTCAAGAATGGTCCAGAATATGCCAAAATGGAACAGATGCAAAATAATAATAAGAGCCTTGAGGCTCTCAATGAGACAACAAAGACTCTCTTAGAGAAGCGCAATGGTCTTCGAGAGGCGAATAAGATCGATGATGCTCGTGATATTGATATACAGATAAAGCAAGCCGAGGAGGCAATCGAGCTTATTACGCGTAAGCAGGAGCTCAATCGTGCCGAGGTACGCGATAAGAAGTTCTCCGAGCTTACTGAGCTAGAGATGAAGCTCTATAACAATGGATTCAAGGAGAGTGTAATGAAGGAGTGCGTAGGTCTCTTCTACGAGGAGAACTTCGAGGCTAAACTGAATGCGAATCCCTTTCGGCTTGGCTGCGCCAACGGGGTGATTCATCTTGATGCAATCAAGCCGAATCCGAATCGACCTGGTGAAATGATGCCGATGTCCAAGGATGCCGGTGATCCTTATAGTTTCTTCCAACCAGGTGCTCCAGAGGATTACATTACCTTCCAGGCTGGCAATGATTCTCCAGAGCACGAGGCCATCCCCTACATCGAATATGACCCGAATGACCCCGTCCAAGCCGAGATTGATGACTTCTTCTCCAAGCTCTTTCCTCGCCCTGAGCTGAAGGAGTGGGTTCTGAAGCTCCTAGCTTCCTGCTTGGAGGGCAAGAATCGTGAGCAGTGCTACTATACCTTCCAGGGTGTAGGTGGTAACGGAAAGTCCAAGCTCGTTGATCTGATGGTAATGACCTTCGGTGATTATCAGTCGTCTCTGCAGTCAACCGCGTTGACGCGCAAACGCCCTGAGTCAGGTGCGGCGAATCCAGATATTATGAGCATCAAGAATAAGCGGTTCATCTATATGCAGGAGCCGGATGACCGTGAGCCTCTCAATACCTCGCGTATGAAGCAGTTTAGCGGTGAGGATGCTGTAGAGGCGCGTGCCTTGTATGGAGACCAGGACAGATTCAAGGTGAGTGGTAAGCTCTTTATGATGTGCAACACGCTGCCGACCATCAATTCAATGGACCGTGGTACGTGGCGGCGTATTCGCCTCATCCCTTTTGAGAGCAAGTTCGTCAATCCTGGCGACAAGGATATCGGGAAGCCGAATGTCTTCCCAAGAGATATGAACTTGAATATCAAGCTCAAGAAGTGGCGTGTGCCCTTCTTCTCTCGGCTCGTGCATATCTATCTGACACAGTATGCCGTCAATGACAATGGAACTCTGGAGCCGGCACCCAAGATTGTTACTAGTGAGTCCGACAAGTACCGTGAGTCCTTCGATTCCTTTGCGAAGTTCAAGGGTAGCCGTGTTCGCCTAGACCGCGCCAGTACCGATACGACGGCGCTGGGCAACTTCTGGAGAGCGTATAAGTATTGGCTAGAGGCTGTCGGTGGCGTTGGCAAGAAGTTGACACAGGCTGAGTTAGTTCGTCGCCTGGAGGACGAGTTCGGTAAGCCAACGGATGGGAAGTCCTACACCGGCATCTTTGTCTTTAACACAGACGAAGAGGTCGAGCAATATGATGAGGACCAGAGACTAATGATGAGAAACTAATCAAGCCAACCGAACAATGAGAGTATATAAAATGAAGGCTAGGATTAGCAAACCCACAAATGTTTTTCCAGCGGTATACGGATTCTGTGTTGTATTATTTATGAAAATCGTAAATACAAGAGTAAAGGCAAAATAAGATACAACAAGCAAGATGGCTGCAAAACCCTGAAGAGTTGCTCCACGTGTTGTTACAGCTGCAGGAGCAGAGGCTTCAAATGCTACATCGCTCGCTTCAGCAACAGGTGCTAAAGTCTGTACAACTGGACTGATTCTTTTTGCTGTATCCATTAAGGAATCTGCGGTGGCCTTTTCTTGTTGCAACATTGTCTTTAAAAAGGCGGTTGGTGTTGCAGCTGGGGTGCCCGTTGTTGTAGTTGTGGCTGTAGATGATGCAGATGTAGATGTCTGTGCACAAGCCGCAGAACCAGAATCTGATGACTGTGAACAAGCAGGATGGGTTATGACTGGAGCAGTTCCGGATTTTAAAATATTCTGAAAAACATTGTCAATATCTGTGAACCCTTCGTGGGTGAACCCTTCGTGGGTGGACCCTTCGTGTGTGGAAGTTCCTTTAAAACTTTTTTCAAATAAGCTGCCCATATTTCTAAATGCCTCTCTAGTTGATATATATGGTGCAAGGTACTCGCCCATTTCTATTATAGGAACCCGATGCAAATCTACCGGTAAGTGCCAAAGTTAAGAACACCCCATACGTTAGGCTGCAAAGCAGCCTAATGATATTGGAGTGTCATAATCTTTGGTGTACTTACCTTAAAGTGAAGTGCTTAATTTAAGCACTTCACGGTAGCCTGATCACGTTGAAGCCGGGCAGTTAATATTTACTGAAGCAGATACTCTATCAGGCTGTGTAGGGAAACGAGACTTGCTCCAATAGCGAGTATTTCTGGCTACAGATGTGTATCTGTAACGAATGATTAGGACTAGAACAAGGATGATACTTGTAATTGTCGTAATTAGGCTAAATAATGCTCCTGAGATAAGCCCATTCATCTTCAAAAATAGAAGTACACCAATGAAGGATAGCGTGACAAAGAGTAGTTGCAAGAAATACAAGGTATCTAACTTATTTGAGTTCGCCCATTCATTCACCTCGTGCTGCCGTACAGACAAATCGTGATTTGAATCAATTGTTGATAATTGCTTTTGGGTAATCGTATCCACGTCAGAAGCCATATTTTTCAAGTCACGTGTGCGTGTAAGATAATACATCACGGATGAAATATTGTTATCGAGTCCGCCTAATTTATCTTTAGAGTCCCTGAAAGTATTCTGCTTCGCAGTTCCTACTTCTGTAAGTGCACCCGCAATTTGAGCTGAAACAAACTCAGATCTCTGGTCTGAAGATAACGATGCTAAATACGATTGAAGTTGTAAATCAGCCCATGCCTTTGACTGGTCTGTAAGTTCTTCTAAAGTCGTAAATGCTTCCTTCATCTATCTGTCCCTCTTAAATTTATCTATGTCATTGATGAATTTAAGATGGATAATTTTATATATTTTTCATTAGGCCTTCGCAGTACGGTATAAGTAAAAAAGCATTCCAATCGCAACGATATTCATAAATCCGTAGACTGCAAGTAAATTCCGGGAAGATGAATTTTTCTCGAGTGTGTAATCAATCATCGCAGATTGTACATCTGTTTCAAGAGACTTACTCTGCAATTGAGTTGAATGACCCTTAAGCGTTTCACGCATCGTATCTAGCTCAGTATTTAGCTGATTGACACCTCCAGCTGATGAACTATAATAGCCATTCAAGCTTGCACTACGAGACTTAATGAGTTCCTGCATAACTTGTAAGATTTGGTTCAACTTAGAATTGATTGTACCCGCAGCTGCCCTTTGGATAGTATAATCCGCAGCAGCCGTTCCAGTCAATGCCGTTGTACTGGCTGCCTTTGTTAAAACTTCATTCAATACCCACAAATACCGCTTATAGTAAAAACAATATTCCTTTTCCATATTTGATCTTACTATGGCAGCCTTCGTCTTAAAGACTGATGCCGGGTCCATATTATTTGGATCAAGCGTTGAAGGGGCTGTTGCTGATTTACTTGTTAAAAGTGTCGCAACCTGGGTTGTAAGAGCGGCAGGTCTAACAATTAAAGTTGTTGCATCCATATCACCTGGTACAGCAAAGCCTGTTCCGCTATTGGGTAAGCACGAGTCAGTTGCTGGACTAAAAGATTGATTGTAATTTGCTGGACCGATTGTTTCCATGTTTACTGAACAAAACGCCATTCTTCTACTAATTATGGTTTATTTGTATTCTTCTCCTTATAATACAAAAATACGAAGATAACTAAGGCCGAGGCTAAGGCTGCCACTACACCACCGAGTATCATCGGGTTCTTATAGAAGGGAACTGATGCAACACCTGCCGGGGGGCTAAACCGCTGTACAAGACTCTGTGGTAAATTAAACTGGCCTGTGAATCCTAACATTTGAAAGACTAAAAAAATACTGAACAAGGACAAAAATACACCCGCCGTCAATATATAAGGTAAGGATGTAAGTCTGAATTTTGGAAAGATTCCATATAAGCTTTCTCTAGGCGCAATAGACTCTTCTGGATGAACACGCTCATTCAAACGATCCTCATTGGCAAGAGTATCCTGTGAATTCGCAATCGTTGATGAGACCTTATTCAAGTAAGTTCTTAAATTTGTATTGATGTCATTGAGAGTGGCATAATACGTAGCAATCGGTGCAAAGGCTGATTGAACAGCAGTCTTATTTGCATCCGTTGTCGTTGTGTGATATGTATTAATCGCTCGATCTAGATTTGATACCTTTGTATCTATGTCAAGTGATGGAAGAGATTGATATTGTGTTAAAGCATCTTGAAAATGTATTTGTGCACTTGGCATTCGGCCTATCTATTTAAGGTGTGCAATAACGATAGACAATATATTCACCCGCCGACGGACTTGGTCTAGTAATCTTAATTAGGTCACCAGGGACTGCTCCAATGACACGTGTGATTGGGTCATCGTGATAACGAATGAGAGGAAACTGACTCTTCTGCGTAACGTAGAGCTCCTTCATTAGAAGCTCGTGCTGCTCCTTCGGAATAATCTCGTGCTTCGGAACAAGATAATGCGTCAAGGGATTCATCTGAAAACTGTCCATATAGAAGAAGGACAACCGGAGATTTCGTACTGCCCAAGCATTAATCGATGCCTGATTGAAGACCGGAACAACCGGCTCATTAATTAAGCAAATCACCGATGTCTGTGCAGGATCCACCGGTGACCCTAGCTTATCTGGCTGCCTTGAAGATGCATCGGGTGCGGCTCCAATGGGAGTATCCAGAGATGTAATGAAGCCTGGAAGCTTCTGCTTAATACGAGCAAGAAAGACGTAGACGCGAACCGTAGGAGTCGGCACCGTCATACCCTCGCGCGCCTTCACCGTGAACTCAAGAGCCTTTCCATTCGAGGTGGCCGCAAGAGCCTCGCGAATTTCCTCGGGTCCGAACTTCTCTGCACCTACCGTATCATAACCGCGATCACGTAAGACATCAAGGATTACCTGACGTGATCTAAATACTTTTTCTACAAATTGGGCCATACTAAACTATCTATATAGTTTTGAATCAAATTTTTAGGCAGGTTGTTCAGTGGAGTGTTTAACTACCCTTAATCACATTGATTCTTGTATTGGAATCCACCGATGGCTGCGAAGCTCCCTCTGCCGAGCCAAAGGGTTGATTCGAGCGTCTCTTCAAGGTGATTCCACGCTGCGGTCTAGGGCCCTGAAACTGCTGATTTCCGAATTGTTGCATTGACATATCATCTGTTGGAATCGCAATGGTTGGAGGCGCTCCTGGAACTCCAGAGCTATACATCTGCGCAGCCGATGGAAGTGGTGCCGCATATACAGCCGGAACCGAGCCCATATTGATACCTTGCTGCATTTGTTGAGGATATTGTTGCATCTGTGGCTGAGCATACATCTGTTGCTGAGGGTACTGTCCCATTTGCATCATTTGTGGTTGGGGATACATCTGTCCTTGCATCTGTGGCTGTGCCATAGGCAGCATAGAAGGTATTACATTTGATGCAACTGGTCTTCCAAGTTCCTCATCTGCAATCACATCCTCAGGGCCACCAACGACCTGAATTGAGCGCGCTGGAGGAACAATCGTGACATTGGTTGGAGCCGGCTGGAACATCGGACCCTGCTGCGTCTGAACAATAGACCCTGGTTGCATACCATTCATTGGCTGAGCAGCTGCCGCCACAGTCGCCGCCGCCATTCCTACTGCCTCTGTGGCCGTTAAGGGCTTACCCTTTCCATTCACAACAATATCATCTTCATCACTGACAACCGGTGTCGGCGGCAAGGCACCCAACTTCATTAAGAGTTCAGGTGAGGCTTCCGTGACCCCTTCTTGTTCCTTTCTATACTCTGGAACTGCCGTCTCAGGTAAGACGCGCTCAGGCAAGGTGATTTGACCACGCTGTTTCTCCTCATCTGTCAAGGGCGGTAAATCATCCTTATTCACACCATTCAAGCGTAGCAAGTCCTTCTCCGTCATAATGCGCATACCAATGTTCATATAGGTTTCCAGCTCTTGCGCCAAAAGCTTGAAAGCATAAGGCATCTCAATCTTCACCGGTGCAATCATAGTCTTACGCGTAGGAGGCACGAGTTCTAAGTCAGACGGCCCCGATCCAATATACTTCACCGGTCCAGTGCACAAAGGACATACGAAGATTCCCTTCTTCTCATTTTCAATCGGAATTGTACCACACCCCTTGCAAATGTTGAAACTCGTTCCATCTGAACGTAACATATAGGACTCATTTACAAAGGCACTGATTCCGTGTCCAAGAATCGCATCACGTTCCATCTCACCAATACGTAAGCCACCTTGTGCACCACGACCACCCGTCGGCTGATGGGTCTTTTGCTCTCTGCGACCCTTGCCACGTGCGTTCCACTTATCCTCCACCATGTGCTTGAGACGCATTGAGAAAATCGGGCCAATGAACATATCCGAAACAAGTTGCTTACCACTTGTACCATCATACATAATTTCATTGGCGAATTTTTCAAAGCCTAATTGCTCCAAGGCGGCACACAGTTGCTTCGTCAAGCGACCGTCATCTGTAAAAGCCGTGCCATCTGCGATTGCACCCACATTCGCCGCAACCTTGCCCAGAACCATTTCAAGCACGTGGCCAATCGTCATACGAGATGGAATGGCGTGAGTATTCATTATCATATCTGGAACAATTCCAGACATCGTACGAGGCAAATCGTGGGAACGTACCGTCATTCCTATCGTACCCTTTTGCCCGTGTCTGTTCGAAAACTTATCACCCAACTCTGGCATTCTGTACTCCACGCAACGTATTTTCACTGTTCTCAATCCCTTGTTATTCACTAGGACAACCACCGATTCTACTCTACCGTGGGTCCAGACCTGCGTCGCCTCACTGGAATCCGCCAACTTGCCTCCAGGAAGCTCAATGGTTCTGCCCACTAGGATTGTGTTTTCATCTACGTAGGATCCAATGCGAACAATTCCTGCATCATCGAGTTGAGAATAATCCATCCCTGGCTTCAAATCGGTCCAACCAGGAACTGACTTCGGATTCGCAATCCGTGTGCGCGTCTTGGCTCTATCGTCGTCTTCCTCAATCACCGTATATGAACGATAATGCACAGTATTAAAGAGACCCCGCTGCAACGCATCATAATTGATGACAATGCCGTCTTCCTGATTATAGCCCTGGAACATTCCCATTGCCAAGATGACATTCGTTCCATAAGGTAGTTTGCCCTGACCCAGATAATCATAGTACAACGTGCGCACCAAAGGTGGAGATCCATTCGTCAAAATATGCGCCTGATTGTCATAGCGCATATGGGCATTCGAGGCATACACCGAGATTCCCTGCTTCGACTGTGAATCGCCTAGCTGGTTACGAACCGACTGATTGTGATGAGAGAAAGGAATCAAGGTGGTAATCGCACTCATAATCGTGGAAGGGTGAACCTCCACGTGCGTCGTCTCAGAGGTCATCTGCTCCAGGAAATTCACGACGAAGCATTCATTGTGCTCATAGGGGTCCACGTATTCTATGAGACCTGAGTAGGGCGTAAGATATTCAACATATTCCAACATTGTCACACCCTCACGCTCCTTCAAGGGATCCATAAAGCCAATCCAGGAAAGACCGTGGTCCGAGGCCTGAGGAAGGGTTCCCATAATCATATCACGCCACGTAGTTCCCTTGGCTGCAAGTTTATCCTTTGGGTACTTTGCATATGTCCAAGGCTCCATATGCAGCAAGGGGCGACCTGGGCGACCCTCGTCGAAATTGATTAAGACTCTGCGATCACGAATGAAAAAGGCGATTCCAACAGAAGAAGATAGACAACCCGTCCACTTGAATAATTTAATCACCTTCGTCAATTCAACCGCCGACAGAGTATAGCCAACTAGACCATTGTTAATAAAGACTGGAACACACATAGCTCTTAGACTACCCGTCGCATCCGCAACAGGTAAGACATAGCCGCGCTTGAAAAGCCACGTTAGGAACTCCTTCGTCGGCGTTGAGATACTAATCGTAGTTAGAACACTCAGATTCTTCGCAATACCAATGGATGCACCTCCTGGTGTCTCATTGGTGCAGAAATATCCATACTGACTCGTATGGAGATGACGAGGACCCGTGAGTTTCATTGATGTATCGAATTCCAAAAGAACACGTCTGCAGTGACTGATGAAATCAATGTACGATAGACGTGATAACGACTGCAGAACGCCAGATTTATCCTCTCCCAGACCTGAACCCCACTTTCCACGGAACCCACGCATCAAGCCATTCGTCAACATATTCGGAACTTCTTTCCCACTGACCCTGAAGGATCTGAACAAGGACGATGAATTGCTCTCCGAAAAGATATTCATAAAACTCTCACCTGAATAGACACTGACATTATAGTTGTATTCCTCGTCAATGGCTCGCCCTACCGCCTTGGTCCAATTCTTATAGACACCCTGGAATAGCATCTGCGTCAAGAAACCAGAGGCTAGGCATCTCTGATTACGCGTGTCATCACGGTCCGTCTTAAGATCCAGGCCGGCATAGACACGAAAAATCTTTCGAACACAATCTCCTAAGTAGGCCGCACGGGCTCCAGGAGTATCTGGAACGTGGGCAAACATTTGGTTGTGAATGATATCTAAGACGTGGGCTTCTCCGAAACCCTTCGTGAGAGTCTTAATATACTCAATGGCTGAGAAGGTATCGAGAATAGGATTGGCATCTGTGAAACAGGCGATTAGGTAAGGCTCCATAATCTTAATTTCATCCGGATCCAGATTGACAATGATATTTCGCATAATTTCCTCATCGGATTCTACGCCCAAGGCTCTAAACAAGATGCAAACAGGAATAGACATTCTTACGAAAGGGAGGCCCACATGCAAGGCTTCCGTCTTACGCACAATGATAAAGGTTACTCGGCGTACCTGTCTCGTCTCAGGAGATAAACAGGAAATACTTGCATACGTGGTAATCTTAGGATCCGCTTCCTGATTCTGAATATAAAGTGTATTGAAGGCCTGCTCCTGGTGCGTAATGAGAACCTTCTCTGAACCAGAAATAATAAAGTAGCCTCCCTGGTCATATGGACACTCTCCAACAGAGCGCAAGAATTCATCTGGCTTATTGTTCAGCAAACACGCCTTGCTATGCAACATAACAGGAATCTCCACCAGGGGGAATCTTGGCAAGAGAACATCCTTCATTGTCGGCTTACCGTCGGCACCCTTTGCAAACTTTACGCGAACCAGGATATCTGCATAGAGACCCGCCGCATACGTCAAATTACGTAGTCTGGCCTCATTCGGAAAAAGAAGACGAACCTCCTCGCCTCCCATATGCTGCAACGTTGGAGTACCTAAATGAAGACCCTTTCCATCTTCTCCACCGATGAACACTTCCACCGTGTAATTGTATGTATTCGTTCCCTTAATCAAGTCCTTTACGATAATCAAGGGATTCTGACTCTGGATAATGGCAGGTAAATCCTTTTCTAGGAACTGATTGTATGAATCCAAGTGATGACGTGTATATGGATAGGCTGTTGTCTGAAAGTATTGATCAAGGAGCCGTCTAGGAATTTCCATTGAGCGTTCTGGTTGTGCCATCCGAGTGACTCTATTTCGCAAGGTACAAAAAGTTCAGTGTCATCAGACGCTATCTGAAGATTGCATAAATTAATTGATTTCTTATTAGGAATCAATTGATTTAGAGTGAATCATTGTTAAAATGTAGGGTTGGTGCGCATACTTGTTACCAAGTTTCCTGGAGGGATGAAAGATATTGGCATTGATTTCGTTGCAGCTAGAGCTACAGGGTCTGATGTAGGAAAGGGTGTAACTCCCTTAAACTCCATCATTGATGTGTAAGGGGGGCCATTCCCAATGGCTAGAGGGCGGAAGAGACCATCTGACCAAGCACCTCCCTGCTGTGCAGCGGAGGTATCTGTCGGAAAGTTAGTTCCCTTTCCACAGTCCGCTGTTATAGCACTGCCGTAGAATCTATCAAGTCCCTGCGTCTGATATGCGGGGAAATTGCCATAGACACCCTCCACTCCAGCACGTGTCTGGTAATCTAAGGGGGCTCCTGCAAGAGCTGCTCCCAAACCGCCACCACGCGTCTTAGCTCTTCTCGTCATAGAGCGTGTCGACTTCATTCCATAACGGAACTTCAAATAGGCCGCCGCATCTGCCGGAGGAAGATCGCGCTTGAATGTCTTGCGCCACTCCTCTCTATATGCAACGACCGCATCCGAAAAAGAATGCTTGGCTACCTTTCTTAGACCCTCCACAACCTTGTCCATATGGTCAAACGCCTTGCGAAGCTGAGGGATTGTTAAAATACTAGCGGTTCTACCCTTTTTAGACGTTGATTTGGAATGAACCTTTCTTGTTTTTCTGTGGCTTTTCACCATCCTCTACTACTTATACAGTCTTAAAACTAGGCGACGCCAAGTTATTTCTTCTTGCATTATTAGGCTTTGTATTAAAAGGGTTTAAAGCCGCGAGCGCATTTGCTGGCTTAGCATTGTTCGCCTTCGTAGCATTAAACACATTCATAATTCCACCGTTATTCTTTGCATTATTTGTCTTTGTATTGTTTATTGCCGGGATTATATCCGTAACCGCAGCAGGTATAACCTGCGAAACATCTGGAGGAGATACACCAAAGGCCACCATTAGAGAAATGAGACCGCCAAAGATGACAGCGAGTAACATCACGAAAGGTGCATAATCTTGTAGTAAATCAATCAAAAGCGAGGATCTATATTCATAGGGAAACATGTTGTAATGCTGCCAGGCTCCAACAACAAACATCGCTAAAGCAAGCACACCAAGTATATAAGGTGTCATCTTAGGTAAAAAAACGAAGCATACTACTGCACCGAGAACTAATACTAATAACGATGGGACGAACAACTCCATCTTCCTTCTAATATGTTTCGCGATACGTTAGCAGCTCTTTTCTGCAACAATATCGGTGAAGACCCAATTCATTAAGAACTTCACCCTCAGGTGTCTTTGGCAGCTTAGTCTCGTCAAGGATGAGAAGAGTTGCAGCTTGACCTCCCCGGAGCTCCTTCGTCCGGCGCTGATAATAGCGCCAGAGGTCCGCTAGAACATTTCCGCAATTCATACATCGTACTGGGATTGGCATACCGTCCTTGCTACCCGGGATGTAAGCAATTTTTAAGGCACATTTTCCAATGCGTACAAACCTGGAAAAGCAACCCTCTCATAGGGTCAGAGATGTCATCTGTACTATTCCAGGGTGGTTCTTACAATCGCAACAATCAGGCCCGCAGCGATACGCGTCGTCTTGAGGCTCGTCTCGCTGAGGCTGAGAAGAAGCTCGCAGAGTTTCAGTTCGTCATTGCGACTCTTCAGAAGACCACAGGTGGTGGCAATGTAGGCCCTCCTGGCCCTCCTGGACCTATGGGACCTTCTGGTGCTATGGGACCCGCGGGTCCTATGGGTCCTGCGGGTCCTATGGGACCTGCTGGAACAAATGCTCCAGGCACATCATAAATCCCTGAATTTCTTGAGGGTCGGTGCAGCGATTTGAATTGAGTGCTTATTCAAAAGATACTTACTCAGATTTGCATAAGGCATCGTAGGAAACTGTTTGCAAACTCCGTGAATGATTGCTTCATCATCCTTTGACCACTTTGATTTACGACTCGTCAAGGTTGATGCGACTGAGCTTATTTCTGTTAGCTCAGGGCCATCGGATGTCTGTATTCTATGGCCAAGATGCAAGGTTCCCGCATGTATTGCATCGTGACACGTGTCACATACTACAGCAAGATTTGCTGCACTATGTACACTTGAACCATCTTCTAAGAGGCCATTGGTTGCATCTTGCCGTTCTCTGATATGATGCACTTCTAGGCTCTTCACGATATCATTGCCACATTTTACACATTTCTGTCTTATGACTGATGAATTCCAGGAGGATCCAATGGCCAAGGATACATCAGCCTGGCCTGTCAAGAGTTTTCTGAAACGAATCGCGTCCTCCAGAATATCATCAGGAATTCGCATTGCCTTCGCCACTTCTAAGCCATACAAGGATGACCCTGGACCATCTCTCAGAGTTCTATGATAGATAAGTTTGTCCTTCACTGTATCATATTCCACGTGTAAATGCCGAATTCTTAGGGAAGAATCCTCTGAGACTTCCTTGAGATTTGATAGTCCGTGCAAATGAGTGGCAAAGAGGAACTTTGCTTTCCGCTTCAAAAGGCCCTTGAGACCCGCTGCAACTAGGGCAGTTGCAGATGTAGTTTCTGTTCCAGAGCAGAGTTCGTCGCCTAGAACTAAGGATTTTGGTCCAGCCTCCCGAAAGATATCCCGCATTTCAGACATTTCGACCGCAAAGGATGACAGGCCTAACCACAGATTATCTGTATTTATAATGCGAGTATGGAGACTCGTAAAAGGTGCCAGAGTCATCTTAGATGCAGGAACAAAGGAACCCGCCTGGGCTAAAAGAATAGCAAGACCTGTAGCTCTCATCAGACTAGATTTTCCACTCGCATTAAGTCCATAGAGAAGCCAACTCTGCTCCTTCAAACTGATGTTATGCTGGACATAGGGAATCTTCTTATCCTGGGCCTCCAGCAAGGGGTGACGCAGACCTTCTATTGTTAGATGGCCCTCATCGGCTTCTATGAGAGTTGGGCAGGTGTAGCCGAGGTCCAAGGCGACTCTAGCGAGAGTGAGATTTACATCAATCTGTGTAATCGTATCCGTTAAGTCTAACCATTCATTGAATATGATTGAAGATAATTGGGTTCCTTGCTCTAAAAGAGCAATGGACTGCTTTTTTACAAGAGTTTCACGGAGTCTTACAATCGCATTGAAGATTTGGTCTAATTCTGGGGACTCCAGATAGGATGTACCCTTATTGATGACTGCGGTGCATCCTTGAGGGAGTTTGCCCGACTCCTTACAAGCCTGAATTGCAGATTTGGGACCCTTAATCACTAGAGATTTTTCCTTGAACTCAATCTTTAGTGTATCCACTGGTAAGCCTATCTTTGTCGCTCTTTCCTGAATCCATTTTAATATTTTTGTATACTGTTCCTGAATCTGTGATTCTACAAGGTCTAAATCTGGAACAATGCCCTGATTAAACAAGGTTTTATCTTCATTTGCCTCATACACCTTGTCTATACTGAAAATCTTGAAGACTTCCTTGGAAATCTGTAAGATGTTGTTTATAGAGAGTCCCTCAGATTTCAAAATCCACTCCGCTGCCTTGAGACTGCAATCTAAGCCTAATAAATCTGTAGAAGTCACTGTTCCTTGTTGAATCTTTCTATAAAGCCGATGCAGATCGGAGATTGTTCGGAGTCTTCTGAATATATCCAGGCTGTACTCAACCGGTTTCTTTGTCCATATAGTCACCTGATCCAGATTTTTACAGATTGTGGAATAATCTGCAGATGGCTTCAAAAGGCGTTCCCTCAGACCACGATGACCCATTGGGGATGCACATTTGTCAAACAGATTTAGAACCTCCTTAGATGAATCTGTCGGCACAATCATATGAAGCTGAACTAAGGCGTTTTCACCCAGGCACAGAGTTTTACCAGGAATCCAAGGGAACACCAGCAGATTCCCTAGACTCATAGACGGCCAGATTTCCTCTAAGGCACATAGCAAGGATAGCAGAGCCGTTTCACAATGAGACCCTGCAGAAATATGCATCGCCACATTAGTCGGTAGAAGTGTTTTGAGACCGGTTCTTGCTCTCAAGTATTCCTCTCTATAGGATGGTATTAGCCAGGCTCCAGAATTCAAGGGTGCTCGTCTGTGAAACATCGTTGTCATCGGGCATCCTAGAACTCCACGTAACATCTTTTCATTGAATCGCTCACAGAAATGCATCGGTCCATCAGTAGACCATAGAACCTCACGCGGCGGATAGAGTTCCATAAATTGTACGATTTCATTGCAGGTCCAGGCTTCTTCTGAACCCTTCGCCTGAGTTTCAAAGGTATGCAGATGGCCCGTGGTTAAATCAATGGCGGTGACTGCAATCTGTGGTGCTTGAAGGTCCTTCGGTCTCACGAAGGACACAAAGGTTAGAAACATATCTGCAGATGTTGCTGACTCCACGTGAGTTCCTGGAGTCAAGATTCGTGATACCTTCCGCTCCAGAATCTTATTCGTCTTCATATCCTTTACCTGGTCAATGATAATCACGGTCCAGCCAAGGGAGGTTAGACGACCCGCCCACTTGTGAAGACTGCCTTCTGGAATTCCTGCGACGAGCCCATCCAGGCCGCCTGGGCCCTCCCCCTTTTTTACGGAAACTTTCAAGGCCAGGAGGTCCACGAGTTCCAGGAAGGATGTGTTGCATTCACCCTCGGCATTTCTTACGTCATACATCTCATAGAAGACTCCTACCATGAGAAATATGGCTAATTTAGAATTGTATTTTTTCTGATATTCTTTGTAGTGGGCGAAATATTCCTCATACATATTGGGCATCTTACTATATATACGTGCTGAGGTTTTAGACCTTTGCTAACACGGACCCTTTATGCAATATAAATTACCATTCTTTCTTGTACCATATCTAGGACCCTTATACTTTTTGGATGGCTCTAACTTTAAGAATTCTTCTATAAGTTTCAAATGCTCGACTGACATAACATGCATTCTAAGTTTCCATAATCGTAAGGCTATCTCTTTTTTGGAACCACTTTTTGTAACCTTATATTTGTTTGTCAGTTTTTGTAAAGTATCCATCGATATATCTTTAACCTTTCTTGTTTGATTCATTATCTATTTATGAATCAGGAATTTAAAATTCATACTGGTCTAATATAGTGTAGGTGTAGTTTTACACTTCTTACCACTTGGTGAATTGCAATTCAGTTGCACACTTTTTGGTGAGAATCCCTTTAATTTCAATTTTTCTATTAAATTATCTTTATTAGATAATCCTTTTATTTTTAGAGCCTTAAATCCATTCCCATAAATAACGTAGCATCGTTCTTTAAGAGACATACTATAATAGAATAGATTTTACAATGCAGTATCCTTTAGCAACATAAAATCCTTGTACATCGATCTCAGCATTTTCTCAGGTGCCTTACTCTTTTCCTGTATGACTCCTTTCTGAACGAGGTATTCACGGATTTTATGAATCGGCTTATTCTCCATATCATCCTTGACTCTCTTTGCTCTCGTGAAGCGATGTGTCAAAGAACTCACTGAAAGACGGAATCGTCTTGCCTTCCGTGTATGAGGCTGGGTAGTTTGTGCGGAGGAATGTGATTGTGCTTGACTGCTATGCTTTGGCTGTAGTTTAACACGAGGATTTTTCGCGGGTTTCAAGATTACCTTTGCACCACCATCATATTCTGTTTCATCCTTTGGCTTTGGAATTTGATTAACTACAGGCTCAACTTTTGTAGGAATACTAATAACCGGTCTTGCAATGGGCTCTTGTTTCTGTACTTGTACAGGTACAAGCGTAGCTACAGGCGTAGGTGCAATAGGTACAATAGGTGGTTGCGCAACGGGTGAAGATTGTCTTGATAATTCCTTGGCCTGTTCAATAAATTCCTCCTCCTCCATCTTTGTCTGACGTTTCTTTCTTGAGCCGATGGGTCGCCGGGATTTATTAGCATCCTCCACAGCAGACCCCGTTATTGTCAGACTTTTTATGGAAGGATCCATCTTATTGAATACGCAGACTTAAACAAGCTTTTAAAATCCGTGGTAAAGTGGCCTAAAGCCTTCAATGAGTCCCCATTGAAAATTGATTTGTTGATTTTCACAATGAATGGTACAACCAACAATGTCTACACCAGAGCATTCTCATATTCTTGAAAAGTATTTCCAGCAAATGGACAAGAAGCAGATTATTGCTCACCAAATTGAATCCTTCAATCACTTCATTCTCCACGATGTCCCTGAGATTCTTCAGACCGTGAATCCCGTGATTATCCGTGGCTCACCAGAGATTCCTCTTTCTGGGCCGCGCTCTGTTCTGGCCTCCGCGACCGGTCTATCCACATCGGCCGCCAATGCTCTGATGGGCCAGGGTGCCGAGGATCCATCCGTGACGGCCGCGAATGCAGCCGCCGCGGCGGCAACGCGTGCCTCCGTTCGCTACGAGTACGAGGTTCAGATCGAGTTTGAGAATCCTCAGCTCAGAAAGCCCACCATCTTCGAGAACAATGGTGCCGTGCTTCCTATGTTGCCCAATGATGCCCGTCTGCGCAATCTCACCTACGCGTCGCCCCTCAGCGTGGATGTCAAAGTCACCACGACTCGCATCGACAATCAGGACGGCCGCAAGGCCACTCACCAGCGCGTCTTCCCCAACGCCCATCTCGGTAAGATTCCCGTAATGGTCGGCAGCCGACTCTGTCTCCTCAATGACCAGAGACACGTCGCACCCCTTGACCTCGGTGAGTGCCCTGAAGACGTGGGCGGCTACTTCATTGTCGGTGGTGGTGAGCGCACCATCATCAGTCAGGAGCGAATGTCAGAGAACCGCCCAGTCGTCTTCCGCAACAATCGCAACCCCACGAAGGAGTGGGAGGTCATTGAGGTCAAGTCTATTGGTCCCCTGAATGAGCAGGTTCCCAAGTCCAATTCCGTGAGAATCCAGTATCACCCCAAGAACCAGCAGATTATGTATCTTCGTGCAACGATTCCTCGTATGAAGGCCGAGATTCCTCTCTTCATTCTGTTCCGTGCTCTCGGTGTTCTGGAGGACGAGAAGATTGTAAGGATGATTCTCGGCAATGACTTGGACCAGATGTTCGAGTCCGTCATCATTGAGTCCATCACGGAGGCATCCACTGTCCTGACACAGGAGGACGCTCTTCTCTGGATGAAGAAGCATCTCAATGTCTGGACGGGTAAGCCTTCTCGCAGCATCACCGTCGAGGATCTTCTCCGTGATGAGCTCTACCCGCACATCGGCGGCCTGGAGGAGGCCTACGAGAAGGCCTGTTTCCTGGCACATATGACCCGAAAGTTACTCTGGGTCGCCTATAAGCGCATCAGCAATGATGACCGTGATTCCTACCCGAATAAGCGTGTGGATAGCCCTGGCTTCCTTCTGGCTAACTTGTTCCGCACCTTCTTCCAGGTCAAGATGCTCAAGGATATGAAGGCATCCATTGCGAAGGAGATTCACAGTGGCTCCTGGAGAGCCACGGGTTCCTTCCAGGAAATCATCAATATGAGCAACCTTTACAAGGTCATTAAGTCAACCATAGTCGAGGTCGGCCTGAAGTCAGCTCTATCCACAGGCAACTTCGGCTCGGCGAAGGTCGGTGGGCCGCCCAAGATTGGTGTGTCTCAGGTGCTTGGTCGTCTCAACTATGTCTCCTCGCTGTCCCACTTGCGTCGTATTTCCACGCCGATTGAGAAGACCGCAGGAAAGCTCATTGCTCCGCGTAAGCTCCACAATACTCAGTGGGGTTACATTTGCCCGAATGAGACTCCAGAGGGTCACTCAGTTGGTGTAGTGAAGAATCTCGCCTCCACTGCATCCATCACGCAGTTCAGTAACTTCAATGTTGTCACGGAATTCATTCAGTCGATGCCCGAGTTCCAGCCTATTCGCGGCCTCCCCATTGAGGACCTCTTCGTAGGAGCACGCATCTTCATCAATGGCAAGTGGATTGGTATGTTTCCACCGGCATCTGCATTAAAGTGCATTGAGAAGCTACGTAATGCCAAGCGCTCAGGATTCATCCAGCGGCAAATCGCGATTGTCTGGAAGCCGACCGTCAAGGAGCTCTGGCTCAGCACGGAGGCAGGTCGCCTGGTGCGCCCTCTGTACTACGCACCAGCCATCCTTGATATTGGCAGATCGCCTGAGCCGGTCAAGAAGGAGCTCCTGGCATCCATTGCCGCCTGTAAGACGTGGGAGGACCTCCTCCGTTGGCAGTCTCCTGCAGGCCACAATCTCTTTGAGTACATTGATGCCGGTGAGACGGAGTCAGCAATGATTGCGATGCAGGCCGGTGAGCTCGTGAAGATGGCCCCTGCTGTCGCAGATTCCTACTCCCACGCTGAGATCCACCCCTGTGTCATCCTCGGGTCCATTGCATCCACGATTCCCTTCCCTGACCACAATCAGTCACCGAGAAATGCCTATCAGTGTGCGATGGGCAAGCAGGCGATGGGTGTCTTTGCCCAGAACTACCAGGAGCGCTTCGATGCTCTTGCTCATATGCTGATGTATCCTAACCTCCCTCTCGTATCACCAATGATGGGAAAGTACTATGGGGCCTATTCGATGCCTTCCGGCCGAAACATCGTAGTGGCGATTATGACGTACGGCGGCTACAATCAGGAGGACAGTATTATGATTAACAAGGGGTCACTGGACCGTGGCCTGTTTCAGAGTGTCTTCTTCCGAACGTACAAGGACGAGGAGAAGAAGAATCAATCCTCCGGCGAGGAAGAGCGTTTCGGCCGCCCGGATCCTGAGATGACAAAGCAACTCAGAAATGGAAACTACGGAAAGTTGGCGGCGGATGGATTTGTTCCTGAGAATACTTTCGTGGATTCAAATGACATTCTTGTTGGAAAAGTTGTTCCTTTACGCGTTCCAACCGGAATGGTTCTTCCTGCAGGAGCCAAACGCTTTCGGGATGTCAGCCGGACACCGCGGAATAATGAATCTGGCTTTGTGGACAAGATCTTCAAAAACAGAAACGGAGAAGGGTACTCGTTCGTGAAAATCAGAATGAGAGAATTGAGAACTCCTGAGATTGGAGATAAGTTCTCCTCCCGCCACGGCCAGAAAGGAACCGTTGGAATGTTGCTCGAGCCGGAGGATATGCCCCAGACGGCTTCTGGCATTATTCCGGATATCATCATCAACCCCCACTGTATCCCGTCAAGAATGACGATTGCCCAGCTAATGGAGACCCTCCTGGGGAAAATCGGCTGTCACACGGGCTGCCTAGGCGATGGAACGCCCTTTAACACAAAGATGACGGTAGATGGTCTCGCGAAGGTGCTTCGTGACGACTTAGGCCTCGAGCCCTATGGAAATGAGGTGATGTACAATGGCCACACGGGCCGTCAGATGGAAACGAATATCTTTATGGGGCCGTGTTTCTATCAGCGCCTCAGGCACTGTGCTGCAGATAAGCTGCATTCACGTGCGTGTGGCCCGCTAGTTATGCTCACACGTCAGCCGGCGGAGGGCAGAGCGCGTGAGGGTGGCCTCCGGTTTGGTGAGATGGAGCGTGACTGTGTTGCTGCACACGGTGTCGCGGAGTTCACCAAGGAGCGCTTTATGGAGTGCAGTGACGGCTTCAATTGCCACACCTGCCGAAAGTGCGGTCTTCTGGCGATTGCCAATCCAGAGGCGAACATCTGGCTATGCAAGGGCTGTCAGAATACGACGGAGTTTGCGGCGATTCAGATCCCGTATGCGTATAAGCTACTCGTACAGGAACTGGAGACGATGAATATTGGGTCGCGTATCTTTACCCAGGGGGCTATCCAGGATGTTGAGGCACCTCTGAAAAAAATTGTGGAGTAAGTTAGAATGATATATATGTTACCCTTAGTAGCCGAATTCTTCGGAACTTTTTTGCTCCTAATGTCAATCTTTGCGACAGGTAATGCTTTCGTAATCGGTGGCACGTTGACTCTTCTCGTTTTAGTACTAGGAGGTATCTCAGGTGCCCACGTGAATCCGGCGGTCTCAGTGGCGATGTTGTTTAAGGGAGCCATCTCTACGACGGAATTTGTCACTTATACTCTTGCCCAGTCGGCTGGTGCGGTTGCTGCACTATATGCGTATTCTGCCTTGGCTTAGGTTATAAAAATATAGAATATAAGTATAATGCTATTGCTGGCTAGTATAGTTAAACCATATGTTATGCAGGAAAACTTTAGCAGT
>Ga0114971_10000344_pt1 | contig 29720 bp, 18 predicted proteins | sample M_140625_MF_Meta_FD_87320 | JGI IMG/M metagenome (GOLD analysis project Ga0114971, IMG submission 87320) | Freshwater microbial communities from Lake Montjoie, Canada to study carbon cycling - M_140625_MF_MetaG | ecosystem: Environmental > Aquatic > Freshwater > Lake | place: Lake Montjoie... | reverse complement strand
CCCGGAGTTGAAGTAACAACTAATAAAGTTGGTTGTGTTACGGTTCCTGAAGTTACAGAAGAACATCCGTTAGCATCGGTTACCGTGTAAGAATAATCTCCTGCACTAACTGTGAAAGAACCTGTTCCTGTGTAAGGAGCAGTTCCGCCTGTAGCTGAAACGGTTACTGAAGTAGATCCCCCAATACAAGCAATTGAACCTGTGCTTGAAGAAGCTGCTAATGCAGCTGGCTCAGCAATTGTTCCAGTTGTAGTTGTGCTACATCCTTTAGCATCGGTTACCGTATAAGAATATAATCCTGCGCTAACTGTGAATGAATCTGTTCCTGTATATGGAGCAGTTCCGCCAGTAGCAGAAACGGTTACTGAAGTAGATCCACCATTACAAGCAATTGTACCTGCACTTGAAGAAGCAGCTAATACTGTTGGTTGAGCAATTGTACCAGAAGTTACAGAAGAACATCCGTTTGCATCTGTTACCGTATAAGAATAAGCTCCTGCAGCACGAGTGAAAGAACCTGTTCCTGTATAAGGAGCAGTTCCACCAGCAGCAGAAACGATTACTGAAGTAGATCCTCCATTACAAGCAATTGTACCTGCACTTGAAGTGGCCGAAATGTTACTTCTAACTACAGCAACTGAAGTTCTAGCACTTTCACATGAATTTAAAGTTTGAGAAACATAGTAGTTTCCGGTAGTCAATGCAACATCAGAAGCTAAAGCACTTCCACCATTTAAAGCTACATACCATTTTAATGAAGTTCCAGTTGCCACTAAATCAGCAACAGTTCCTGTGTTACAGAAAGTTTGTGTGGTAGCAGTTGGAGCATTAGTTACATTTAAATTTACCGCAACTGCTGTTCTATCACTTTCAGAGTTATCAACAGTTTGAGTAGCATAATAGGTACCTGAAGTCAATTGCGTATTTGAAGCCAATGCACTTCCACCATTTGCAGCAGCATACCATTTGATAGCTATTCCAGTTGCAACTAAATCAGCTACAGTTACTGAATTACAGAAAGTTTGTGCTAAAGCAGTTGGAGCCTCTGTAGCTGCTGGACCTCCTAAATAAGTTGGACCAACTTCTGATGCTGCTAAAGGATGATTTGTAGTTGCGCCTGAAGTAAACTCATCACAGCCAACATCTTTTAAAGTTGCAGTTGAAGGACGTGACTGACCACTAATATCATACATCAAACTAGCATCATCATCTATGTTTGGAATGTGTAAAATTGCAGGATAACTTGAACTTGAAGCGTCAATAGCTGGGCTTCCTGATGCTAATCCAAAATAACCATCTGAATTAGTTGCCAAAAGAGGATCAGCAGAAGTCATACCAGAAGAGGCAATAGTAATTCCTAGTGTCCCTTGGTAAATATTTCCAGAAAAAGAGGTTCCTGCATTTGGATTCATAAAAATAGAACCTGAATCTTTTTTGAAAATATTGTTTGCCCATGTGTTATTTGTAGCTCCAATTCCACCAAAATCAATATTTGCACAATTATAAAAAGTGTTATGAACGAAATTTACATTATTAATAACTATAGGATAAGTTGTGGTATCGTAAACATAAGTTACTGCATCAGCACTAAAAGAGCCACTTGTAGTTCCTGAGTTTTGAAAATAATTGTTATAGCAATAAATATTATTTGCTTCTTTCACTCTAATTCCTCCAGCATTGATGAAGAAGTTACTGTAAGCTACATTATTATCTCCATTTCTAAAACTCAACATTGCATTTTGTTGGTTCGTGAAAGTACAAAAACGCACAGTGTTTTCTTGTGATTTAATTGAAACCGATTCACTATCTCCAAGTCCAGTATTATTAAAATAACAATGCTCAACAATAGTTCTTGATTTGTTAGAGTTTTCGGTACTTAAACCAATTCTAATTGGCTCGTTTCCATAATCACCACCTGTTCCTGCAAAATCTTTGAAAGAACAATATTTAATTTTATGATATCCTGGCGTTGTATAAGAAGTATGGACTTGAATGGCACAACCCAATTCCTCAATGTTTGTATCTGCTAGTTTTGAAATATTACAGTATTCAATGTTGTTATATTGTGAATCTGCTTCTATAACAATAAACTTTTTGGCTGCATAACCACTAAAGTTTAATTGTGATAAAGTATTATGACTTCCATAAACTTCAATTAAGTAATTAGCATCAATGTCTCCAGAAGTAAATTGGAAACCACTAAATTTCACATAATTTCCATTGATGTTGATATCATTGGTTCCATCAAAATAAACTCCTCCATTAGTAGCAGCTTTAACAGTAATATTACTTCTACCAATATTCAAAGTGGTGTTATTATAACGTCCATTAGCAAGGATAATAATGTCTCCACAGTTAGCAGTATTTATTGCAGTTTGTAGAGCAACTATTGAACTAACATTTATTACACTTGCATTAGAATTCGCATTTACAATAACAGCAACTGCAGTTCTTGAAGTTTCGCTAATACCTGGATAAGAAAGCGAAACATAATAAGTTCCAGATGTTAATGCTGTAGAAGCATTTAAAGGAGTTCCTCCAGTAGAAGAGGTATACCATTTAAATGAAGTTCCTGAAGCTGGTACTAAATCGGCAACGGTTGCGCTACCACAAAAACTTTGGTCGTTTGCTGCAGGGCCAGAAGTATTGGCTTTTCCAATAGCAAAATTTCCAAAACCTGTAATTCCTGTTGCAGTTGTAGCTGTAGAAGAAGGTGATCCAGATACGGTTACAGTATTCCAAATAGCATTATCAAATCTGCGCACTACATAACTTGAAGCAGTTGTACTTGAATCATTTTCCGTAGTTTCATATTTAAATGCTGCTTGATAGGTTCCAAAACCTGCCAAATTAGAATTGGTTAACGACCAATATCTATTTACTTTGGCCGAATTATCGATACCTGAATCTGATAAATTTGATAAAGCTATAGGATATGTTATTACAGTTAAGTCACCATTTGCTGATGTGTTTCCAGTAAAAGTTAATTCCAAAGGATTGTATTGATTAGCATCTCCAATTGCATAGGTAAAAGTTGGCGAACTTCCAGATGCAGTAATTTTTTTCAAGTTTCCTACAACCCAACCAGTACTTGAACCAGCACCAGTGATGCTTCCTGAAGCACCAACATTCAATTTTAAAGCACTAGTGTTTCCTGGTGTAATTACTAAAGAAACAACTGGATAATAATCAACTGAATTAACAACAACAGCTGGAACAGAGTTGGTAGCAACAGTTACATAATCACCAGTATATAATTTACCAGAAACAAAATTTAATGTTCCATTTACAGTAATGTCATTTCCTCCTGTATAAGTAAGTGTAGTTACAAATCCAGAAGTATTTGTATTTGCAGTTCCTGTATATGTCGAAGCAAAATAAACACCATAAGGACAATCAATTGTCATATTCTTAATACCCGTTGCAGGATTAATATCGCCATTGTAAAAAGAAGTTCCTATACTAATTGGATTGATTCCATCATTTTTAGCGAAAACAAAGTTGATCCCTGAGCCAAATGTGCGAGCAGTAGATGTTCTAATATTACCATCAGTTGATCCTGAAATACCTTTACTTGATGTAATTACAAGAGTACAATCAGATTCTGCAACAAATGAACCTGTACCTGTTAAATTATAGGTTCCTGAATTATAGGTATTAGAAGCTATAGTTCCTGATGCAACATTTCCATCTCCAAACAATAGCTTACCAGTGCTTTTTACTGTTAAAGTACCTGGTATATTTAATTTAATACTTTGATTCATAGTTACACCTTCAGGATTAGACACCGTAATGTTTCCTGTAAGTGTAGTAGTATAGTTTTGACTACCATTAGCCGTTGAAGTACTTATTACGGAAGCTGGCAAACCACCTGTGTGCTGCGCTACTGTACCATCATAAAAGTAATTCGCAGCAGCATTTAATGTCGAAGTAGTGGTAGTAATAGCTGCAGCAATAGAAACATTGTTTCCTAATTTCAACGAAGCGCCTGAATTTAATACAAAACTACCCCCTCCAGAAATTACATTACCAGCTAAATTAATGGTTCCTGCTACTGTTAATGTTTTTCCAGTACCTACGGTAAAGTTACCCTCTAAAGCAATGGTATGTCCAGCAGAGATTGTAATATTATTAGTACTTGAAGGAGCCGAAGTAGCTGTTACCCATGTAGCACCATTATAGTACTCCCAAATATCTGTACTAGTTAAATTTCCTGAAGCAGTAGATCTAAAATTAGCTTCTGTAGAAGGGAGGTATACAACACCACCGATAAGATTTGATTTAATAGAGTTAGAAGTGGTACTATTATCTCCCCTAGCTATTACGTCATAATAATAATTACCTTGAGCTAGACCAGTAAGTACCTTAGCCGTTTGTGAAACTGAAACTGTAACTGGATAACCCGATACAATCGCTAATGCAGCACCAGTAACATAAACATCATCTAATCTAGCAGTACCTCCTGTCATAGCTATACCAGTTGCATAATCAATATCTGTATAATTAATCCAACGTAGGTAAACTGATGATTGATTATTACATACTTCAGGTAAAACAAGATTGTTTGCCACTCCAGTAGTATAGTTATTTGCACATACTATTGCATTTGAGTCAAAATCCGAATACGTTCCATTAAGTCCAATTTTATATTGTAATTTAAAATCTTTAGGTGCTGTGGAGTATATCTTAGAAGATACTTTAACATTAAAGTACCCCGTTGTATTTACAGAAAACTCCCAGTATTTATTTGGAGTATTGTACCAAGATGCTGCTTGCATTGCATAATCTGGGGCTGTTCCAGCACCCACACCAGCAGTAACTGTACCACTACTTTGTACAATAGTGTTCGTTAAGTTGTTAGCAGATGTGATGTTAGCAATGGGGGCAACTCCTGACGCTGCTGTCCAAGATGAAGGAAAAGTCCATCCTACGATATTAGTATCTGTTGTAGTAGCATACAAATAAAACCTATAATCAGTTGCACCAGCAACAGCACCCCAGTTAGCAGTAAAACCAGATTCAGTAGGATTACTAGCAGCGGTTGCCACAGGAGCCATTAAAGGCGATAGTGTAGTCCCTTGCATTAAATTTGAATTGGCAGAGGTTACATATTTAGATACAATACCCGTAGTACCGGTAACATCATCTTTAGAAACCACTACATCATAGTAGTAAGTACCAGCATCTAAACCAGTAATAGCTTTTGAAGTAGCCAAATTATTACCTTCAGTAACTGCTTTTACAACAGTAAGTAGATTTCCTTTTACAAAAATATTGTCAATACGAGAGGTTCCTCCAGTAGAAGGAGTAGTCATTTCAGCACCTGAAGTATTGGTGAATGAAGTTTGCACCCAACGCAAAACTACGTTTGGATTGTTATCGCATACCGAAGGTAAAGCGATGTTGCTTACACTAGAATCCCATGCATCAGCAGCCAATGTAAGTGAAGTTCCTAAATCCGTAAAAGTTCCACTAGTTCCTGTACTACTATATTGTAATTTCCAGTCTCTAGGACCTGTACTCGCAGAATATTGATCCGAAGAGATCGTTACATTTTTGTAGCCTACGGTATTCGCAGTTACTTGCCAATATTTGTCAGGAGAAGCTTTTGGAGTGCCAAAAACAGCATCTACACCCTCTGTACCAGATAGTAGAGCAGTAGAATAATAAGTGGCACCTCTAGCAGCAAAACCAGGGTTACCTGAAACTGTGGTGTTAATTGACCCCCCAGCATTCTGGGTCAAGGTTTGTGCTGTATTGTTCGATGTAGTCACATTTGCTACTACTGAAGTTGCAGCAGTTTGTGTACCATCAGTAATCGTCCAGCCCACAACAGTAGAGGCACTCGCCGCAACCGTGTACACATTGATATTATAGGTTGAAACTACAGGAGCCACATTCCAATTTGCCGTAAAACCTGTAGCAGTGGGAAGACTACCCGCTAAAGCTACTGGAGTATCGATTTGAGTTGCCGTTTTTCCTGAAACAAATGAGGATCCGGAATAATTGTGATCTTGGTCAAAAGTATAAATCTTAAAATGACTTGTATCCGCAGGGTTTAAACCCGTTGATACATACGATAAACCAGTTCCTACATACACCACTTTTCCATTTTTTGGAGGCGTAATCCCATCAGGGTTTGTGCCTGTAGCATAAGTAGCACCAACTGCATAGGTCGCTTTTTGTACCGGATCTGCTCCCGTTTCTACCGAAGGATCGCCAGAATAACGCACCACCATATACCCACCACCATCAATGCTCGAAGCTGGTAACCAGCTTGTGGTCATAGTAGTTAGCGTTTGGTTTGAGATAGTAGCTACACCTGGATTTCCAGGAGGTGTATTATCAACGGCATCCACTGTAGTACCTGAAGTTTCTACTTCTGCAGAATAGTTAAGTGCCGCATCATAAGCGAAAACTTTATAGTAATATGTATTACCTACAGTCAAACCTGTACTTGCAGAACTAATTGCAGTTCCTACATATAATATTGTTCCAGCACCAAAAGAAGCACCTTGAACATAAGTGGTACCTGTAACAAGACTGGCATTAGCTGGATTCGTGTTAGCAGGGTAAGCCACAACCACGTATCCTGTTACAGCAGGTGAAGTTTGAGAAGCTACCCAATTCACTTGTAAGCTTGTAGCCAAAGGATTTGAAGTACTCGCCGAAGTCACAACAGTAGGCGCAGTAGTATCTGGAATGGTAATCACCAGTTTTCCAGCAGCACCTAAACCACCTGTTTTAGACATACCTGTGGCACCACCACCACCACCACCAAATTCAGTAGCATTAACTCCTATTGTACCTGCTGGATTTCCACCTCCAGCTAAACCAGCAGCACCGGCTCCACCACCTGTAACAGCAGCAGCACCGCCTGAGGTTCCAGTACCTCCAGCATTTCCAGGCCCTGCAGTTCCAGCAGAACCACCTCCTCCACCACTAGCATTAGATGTAGATGATGCAGTATATGTAGCCCCTCCACCACCATTTCCACCAAGGTAATAAGTCAAAGTTGATGCTGATCCTGTATTTACTATTGTAAATGGATTGATAATAGCAACAGCACCAGAGGCCGCTGATCCAGTAGTAGGTGTAGTTGTTCCTCCAGTAAATGTTATAGCAGGAGCGGTCAAATACCCACTACCCGCATTGGTAATCACAATGTATGAAATTGGAAAAGGAGTTGTCGATGATAAATTTGCAGTTGCAGTTGCAGCTATACCCGCATAAGCAAGCACTGCGGTTCCATCCGTTACCGATCCAGCAGTATGCGTAGGCGCAGTACTACTTGTAGTACCTGCAGTAGTAACAGTATACAACCTACCTCCATTAGTAATTTGTTGATTCAAAGTGTAAGCAGTCGTTGCTGCCCATGCCGTTCCAATCACAACAGTTGGAGCAACACTATACCCTCCTGGGGTTGTCGGCGGAGCTATATTCACTAAAGCACCTCCATTCTTACCTCCAAAACCAGTTTTGTAGGCGGCTCCACTGCTGTTTCCACCAGATCCACCGGTTATAGACAATAAAGTTGAAGTATTAGAAGTTTTAATAAAGGAAGTAGTTCCACCATTTCCTCCAAAACCAGCACTACTACTAGTACTTCCAGCAGTACCTCCAGCCCCAATGGTCACCGTGTATGTATCTCCCGGCACCACGGTAACCGCAGTTTGCTTGACGTAGTTTCCACCAGCTCCACCACCACCTGAATAAAGATTATTCGAGCTACTAGCTCCTGCACCACCACCACCACCACTCCAGGCTTCCACCTGAACGGAGGTTACACCAGCTGGACAAGTCCATGTGGTAGTTGTTGTCGTTGTGAGGCTCGTTGTCGCTTGCCCCCAACTGGCATTAAATCCTAACAGCAAAAATAGCATGCTGCAAATAAGATTCAAAAATCTTTTTTTGTTTGTAAATAATGTGTTCATAATAAATTTGGTTAAATAGGTTTGGTTAATTTTAACAAATATTAAAACTACTTAAGGTTTAACAAAATAGTTTTAAGAATTATAGATTACAAATTAAATAAATGTTTAAAATTGTAGAGTCCTAAAATGGGGTAAAATTGTACAATATACTATTTTACTGGCCCTATTAGAAAAAATAAATTACAGAACTACCTACTATTTACTATTTCTTTACACTTGTCAATTTACAAAAATTTAGCATATAATCTGTATTTAACAATATCTAAATCTGATATTTCCCTTTTATACTACTATAAACCTTTTACTTTATTTCGTAATATAAAAATACACCTCATAAAACTCGAAAATACAATTATTACCAAATCTTACTTAACTTATAATTTATTTTGAATTCAATATATCTTGCTATTTAATTTATCAACTTATTTTACTTAATATAATTACTTCACTAGAGTTTAACTTATTCTTTTATATTTGTGGCATTAAAATTTTAGGATGAGAAAGTTGTCTTTTATACTTTTATTTGTTTCAATGCCTTTTTTTGGACAGAAAAATTGTGATACTAATGCTATAGAAGTTTCTTTTTTACATGGAAATGTTATTCCACACACAAAAGATTTATATCAATTACAGGGACATCCCGACGGTATGATGCTTAGTTTTGTTAAGCAAACTCATGGTAATGAGGAATGGCATTCGACCTATAATTTTCCAGATTATGGTATTTATTTTCAATACCAAAATTATAACAACAATTTTCTTGGAAAGTGTTATGGGATTGGAGCTTTATATAATTTTTATTTTTTAAATAGGCATTTAGAACTAAAAGTGTCAGAGGGAATAGGCTATGCATCAAATCCTTATGACAAAGTAAATAACAGTAAAAATAAAGCTTTCGGATCTTCTTTTATGTCAAATACCAATTTTGGATTAATTTATAATGAAGAACATTTAATAGGAAATCTAGGAATACATGCAGGTTTTCTTTTTACGCATTTTTCAAATGGAAGAACTAAAACTCCAAACAGTGGTATCAACTCTTTTTTGGTTAATGTTGGTTTAAATTATGATTTTTCTAATACTAGTAAAAGAATTATTGATACTACATCCGTTAAGAAAAACTACAGCGAACCTATAAAATATAATTTTGTTTTACGCAGTGGATATAATGAAAGTCAGGTTATTGGTAGCGGGCAATACCCTTTTTACCATGCTTCCTTTTTTATTGACAAAAGGTTTAACAGAAAAAGTGCTCTGCAATTGGGAACCGAATTTTTCTTGACTAATTCATTTAAGGATTACATAAAGTATAAATCCATTGCGTTTCCAGAATTAAATTTAGACCCAAATACCGATTATAAAAGAGTTGGAATATTTACTGGATATGAATTATTTATAAATAAAATTTCCTTAGAAGCACAAGTGGGTTATTATATTTATCGTCCTTTTAAAGAAGATATTGCGCTATACGACAGAGTAGGATTTAAATACCATTTCACTCCTAAAATATATACCGGTTTTTCTGTTAAAACACACATGTTTTTGGCAGAGGCTTTAGAACTTGGTATTGGACTTAGATTGTAACAATATGAAAAAGACATTTATTTTATTAACTTTTTTATTGTTTTTCATCTCTTGTGAAAAGCCTAGTGAATGTATTGAGAGTACAGGAGATATAGTAACTCGAACAATTCCTGTAAGTCCGTTTAACCGAATAAAAGTATATCGTGGTATTGCAATTGTGATTTCGCAAGGCCCAGAATATGCTGTTCAAATTAAATCAGGAAGTAACTTAATTGATAATATTTCAGTTACTCAAATTGATAATCAATTGATTTTTAAAGACAATACTACCTGTAATTGGTTGAGGGAATATGGCGAATCCACCATCTATTTAACCACTCCAAATTTGGAAGAAATTTATTCTAAAACGGAGCGGAATATTAGCTCTAATGGCATATTAAACTTCCCCACTTTGAGAATTTTTTCTTTAGATAAAGATGGCGATGGTGAAGAAGGAGCTGGAACAGGTGATTTTAATATTGCAATAAACAATGAGCAATTAGTTATAGCAAACAATAATGTTTCGCGTTATTTTATTTCTGGCTCGACAAATTCAGGAGTTTTCAATTTTTGGGCTGGCGATGGTCGAATTGATGCATCTAATTTAACTGCACAGAACATAACTATTTTCCACAGAGGGTCAAACGATATGATTGTTCGACCAATACAAAGTATCGTTGGAAAAATCGTAAGTACCGGAGATATTATTCTGAAAAATAATCCACCCATTGTAGATGTTCAGCAATTATATCTTGGTCGTTTAATTTACAATTAAAACCAATTAAAACTAAAAAATAGCAGCTGCTATTTCCTTGATATTTTCGGCTTTACCCATTGAGTAATAATGTAATACCGGAATTCCAGCGTCAACTAATTCTTTACTTTGTTCAATACACCATTCAATTCCAACCTGTTTTACAGCATCATTATCTTTCGATTTTACAACTGCCATAATTAAATCATCGGGTAATTCAATACTAAATCGATGCGGAATTAAATTCAGTTGTTTCTTGGTTGCTATTGGTTTTAATCCAGGAATTATTGGAACTGTTATCCCTGATGCTCTGCATTTGGCAACAAAATCAAAGAATTTTTTGTTGTCAAAAAACATTTGTGTGATAATATAATTAGCTCCATTTTTTATTTTCTCCTTCAAAAAATGAATATCGCTGTCCAAACTCGGAGCTTCCATGTGTTTCTCGGGATATCCTGAAACACCAATACTAAAATTGGTTTTAGCAGAATTTTTTAAATCCTCGTCTAGGTAAATTCCTTTATTCAAATTGTTTATTTGCAAAACTAAATCAGATGCAAATTCGTTTCCTTCCTTTTCAGGTTTAAAATAGGTTTCATTTTTTAACGCATCACCACGAAGTGCAACTACATTGTCAATTCCTAGAAAATCTAGATCGATTAACAAATTTTCGGTATCTTCTTTAGTAAAACCGCCGCACAAAATATGTGGAATAGCATCTACATTATATTTATTCTGTATTGCTGCACAAATCCCTACCGTTCCTGGACGTTTTTTTACAATTTTTTTTTGCAATAAACCGCTAGGTAATTCTTTAAATTCATATTCTTCACGATGGTACGTTACATCAATAAACGGAGGATTGAATTCCATTAACGGATCAATACTGTCAAAAATAGATTGTATATTTTGCCCTTTTAAAGGCGGTAAAATCTCGAAAGAAAATAATGGCTTTCCTTGAGCGTTTTCTATGTGTTGCGTTACTTTCATGATTTTTTGTTTCAAGTTTCAAGTTTAAGGTTTCAAGATTTTTATTCAACTTGAAACCTTAAACTCGAAACTAATTTTTAATCTGCTATATTTGGATTAAGCCATTTGTGGGCCATTTCGGTTGAAATTCCTCTTCGTTTGGCGTAATCTATTACTTGATCTTCTTTTATTTTTCCGAGTCCGAAATACTTGCTATCGGGATTTGCAAAATAGTAACCTGATACTGAGGATGCTGGCCACATTGCCATACTTTCAGTTAACCTTACTCCAATTTCTTTTTCGACGTTTAGTAATTTCCAAATTGTTGGTTTTTCCAAGTGGTCTGGGCAGGCAGGATAACCTGGCGCAGGACGAATACCTTTGTATTCTTCTGATATTAAATCTTGATTGGATAAATTTTCATCAGATGCATATCCCCAAATTTCTTTACGGACTTTTAGGTGCAAATATTCTGCAAAGGCCTCGGCTAATCTATCGCCTAATGCTTTTACTAATATGGAATTGTAATCGTCTAATTGTGTTTCAAATTCAATTGCTTTTTCTTCTACTCCAAATCCAGTAGTAACACAAAAACAACCAATATAATCTTGCTTTCCCGAATCCTTTGGAGCAATAAAATCGGATAAAGCAATGTTTGGAGCACCAGCAGTTTTTACACTCTGTTGACGAAGAGTTAGAAAAGTCCCCCCCGCCCCCATGGGGGGAGCTATCAAGTTTGTCGATAATTCTTTGCGAATAGATTCAGCAGAATTTAATATATCATTCAATATTTGCTGGTTTGAATATCTAACAATTCTAAAACCCTTAGACTCTAACCATTCTGTTATTTTTTTATCATGTTTTATTTGTTCTGGTTGATTATGAATAGAACCATCTACTTCAATTACTAATCTTTTTTCTAAACAAACAAAATCAACTATATATTCTCCTATAATGTGTTGCCTTCTAAATTTATTGTTATCAATTCCTTTGTTTGATAAAACATTCCAAAGCATTTTTTCAGCTTCGGTCGGACAATTTCGCATTTCTTTAGCCTTATCTTTCAATAAATTATATAAAACAGGACTCGCGGTTTCCCAAGTTTGCTTATCCACAAACTGAGCAACTCCCCCTTCGGGGGCGGGGGGGGCTTGTACCTCGATATCCTCGTCATTAACTTGATTCGCAGGGAAAATTCCTAAAATTCCTTTGGCAGTTAGCCATTTTTCAGAAACAATTTTTTGCAACATTTCTTGAGCATCTGCAAACAAATTTGTTGCTTGTTCACCAACAACTTCATCGGTTAATATAGCAGGATATTTTCCGTATAATTCCCACGAATTGAAAAACGGAGTCCAATCGATAAAATTTACTAATTCTGAAAGTTCTACTTCGAAAGTTTTTGTTCCAATAAAATTTGGCTTTACTGGATTGAAATTATCCCAATTTAATTGCAATTTATTTTTTCGTGCTTCTTCAATGGAAAGGAAATTTTTATCTCTACTTCTGTTTAAATAACCTTCTCTCAAAGCATCATATTCCTCGCGAATTCCTTTTACATATACTTCTTTTGTTTCGAATTGCAGCAAATTACTGGCAACAGTTACCGCTCTAGAAGCATCATTTACGTGAATTACAGTTGCAGTATATTCGGGCGCAATTTTAACAGCTGTGTGTGCTCGAGAAGTAGTTGCACCACCAATCATAATTGGGATTTTAATATTTAATTTGTCTAATTCTTTAGCTAAATAAACCATTTCATCTAGCGAAGGTGTAATTAATCCGCTAAGTCCAATAATATCTACGTTATGTTCCATTGCGGCTTGGATAATTTTTTCTGGCGGAACCATAACTCCCAAGTCAATAATTTCAAAATTATTACACCCTAAAACTACTGCAACAATATTTTTACCGATATCATGCACATCGCCCTTTACGGTTGCCATTAAAATTTTTCCATTGCTTGAGGAAGTCAAGCCATCCTTTTCAAGTTCAATATAAGGCAAAAGATGCGCCACAGCTTTTTTCATTACTCTAGCCGATTTTACTACTTGTGGCAAAAACATTTTTCCGCTTCCAAATAAATCGCCAACTACATTCATTCCTGCCATTAGGTTTATTTCTATAACTTCAATGGCTTTGTTGGCTTCTAATCGGGCTTCCTCAACATCCAATACAATAAATTCATCTATCCCTTTTACTAACGAATGGGTAAGTCGCTCTTGAATAGAAGTAGTCCGCCATTCTGCCTCAACCCCATCCCCTCTGGGAAGTAGAGGGGAGTAAGAGCCTTTAAAAGTTTCTGCTAAATCTAATAATCTTTCGGTAGCATCTTCTCTTCTATTTAGGAGAACGTCTTCAACATGTTCTAAAAGAGTTGAGTCAATTTGGTCATAAATTTCAAGCATTTCTGGGTTTACGATTCCCATTGTCATTCCGTTTTGAATGGCATGGTATAAAAAGGCAGAATGCATAGCTTCCCGAACTTTGTCGTTACCGCGAAACGAAAATGAAACATTACTAACTCCACCCGAAACTCCTGCATATGGAAGGTTTTCGCGAATCCATTTGGTGGCTTTGAAAAAATCTAAAGCATTTAATTTATGTTCGTCCATTCCGGTTGCAACTGGAAAAATATTTGGATCAAAAATGATGTCTTGCGCAGGAAAATTTACTTCGTTTACTAGAATATCATAACTTCTTTTGCAAATTTCAATACGTCTTTCGTAAGTATCCGCTTGACCTTTTTCGTCAAATGCCATAACAATTACTGCAGCACCATATCGTTTTATTAATTTGGCATGGTGGATAAATTGTGCTTCTCCTTCTTTTAAAGAAATAGAATTGACAACCCCTTTACCTTGAATAACTTTCAAACCAGCTTCGATGATTTCCCATTTGGAGCTATCAATCATAACAGGTACTCTAGAAATATCTGGCTCGGCAGCAATTAAATTTAGGAATTTAGTCATGGCATAGACACCATCTAACATTCCTTCATCCATATTAATATCGATGATTTGTGCGCCTCCTTCTACTTGTTCGCGAGCAACTGAAAGCGCTTCTTCGTACTTTTCTTCTTTTATTAATCGGAGGAATTTTCGGGAACCTGTTACATTGGTTCGTTCTCCAACGTTTACGAAAATAGAATTTTCATCAACGTATAGTGGTTCTAAACCGGAAAGTTGTAAATTTATTTTATTTGATCTTGTCATATTTATTTGTCAATAAGACTATAATAACTTATTGTTTTGAAAATGAAATTTAATTTGTTAAATAATATTTTACATTAACTAACTGAATTGATTGTATCACACCCAAATTAAGAGATGCCTGTTTATCAAAAGAAAAAATACAACTTGAATTAGGATTTATTTCATTGCAGGTAGAAATTGCCCCATTAGTAAAACCTGAAGAAGACTCAAGACCATCCGTATTTACAGTTATAAAAGCAAAACCTTTTATTACAAAATTATTTGGATTATTTAGTTTGATGTCGAATTTCAATCTATTTGTGTTATTTCCTGTGTCGGGAGTAAAATTATAATTTAATACTTCGTAAGTGAAATTTTGTAATGGAGTTTGCTCTTGTATAGGAGTTACAACATAATCACAAGGAACCACGGATTGAGTTTCAGGAATATAAGAAGACCCCGATGGGGTTATAATAGTTCTGCTTGGAATAACAATTGTTTTAGTACAATTTTCAGCAGTAGAACAACTAACAAGAGTACTTAAAACAATACTGCAAAGAAACATGATAAATTTTTTCATTTTTAAACTATTCTAGGTTTGAATTCTTTAGCAACGTCTGCTATTGCTTTTATGTGTTCTGGTGTTGTGCCGCAACAACCGCCAATTATGTTTACTAAATTGTCGTTTAGATATTCTCTTATTAATTCTTGCATTTCTATTGGTGTTTGATCGTATTGACCAAATGCATTAGGCAAACCAGCATTAGGATGAGCCGATATATTTAATTGGGTATTCATTGCTAAACGTTTTAAATAAGGTTTTAATTGGTCGGCACCCAATGCACAATTAAACCCAATGCTCAACAAGGGTATGTGTGAAATGGAGATTAAAAACGCTTCTACAGTTTGGCCTGAAAGGGTTCTTCCAGACGCATCGGTAATGGTTCCAGAGACCATCACGGGAATATTTATATTGCGTTCTTCTTTTACTTCTTCGATAGCGAAAAGTGCAGCTTTAGCATTTAGGGTATCAAATATTGTTTCGACTAATAGAACATCACAACCTCCATCAATCAATGCTTCTACTTGTTGCTTGTAGGCAATTCGTAAACCATCAAAAGTTACAGCACGATATCCAGGATCATTTACATCTGGGCTCATAGATGCCGTTCTGTTGGTTGGTCCAATAGATCCAGCCACAAAACGAGGTCTATCAGTAAATTCGTTGGCAACTTCTCTTGCAATTTTGGCCGATTGGTAATTTAGTTCGTATACGATATCTTCTAGGTGGTAATCTGCCATTCCAATGGTGGTTCCAGAGAAGGTATTTGTTTCTACAATATCGGCACCGGATTGAAAATACAAACGATGAACATGCTTAACGGCTTCAGGTTGGGTGATGGAAAGTAAGTCGTTGTTGCCTTTTAGGGGATGTGGGAAATCTTTAAATCGTTCGCCTCTAAAATCTTCTTCGGAGAAGTTATTTCGTTGCAACATTGTTCCCATAGCGCCATCTAGCACAAGGATTCTTTCTTTTATTGTTTGTTCTATTTTAGTCATAGTTTTTATTTCACAGAGATTCACGAAGTTTTCACGAAGTCTCTCAAAGTTTTTATTTTTTAAACCATAATTGAAATTAAGTTTATTAAGAAATAGTTCTTTTAGAAACTTAATTTTACAAAAAGGGATTGCTCTTTAGCCCCGATTGAAGTGGAAATCCTTTCCAACCTAACAGGTTTTTGAAACCTGTTAGGTTGGAAAGATTGCAACAAAAAGCGGGAAATTGGTTTGCTAAAATGCGCAAGCCATTCGCTCCAGATTATTTCAATTGTCAAATGACTTATGAAAATTCTGTAAAGTAATTGTATGTTATCGTGGAAAGAGAGAGGTAAATTCTCGTGGTTATCTTTGTTTGATTTCTCAAACTAGAATGTAGCACCTTCTACGGGATGTAGGGTTGCTAAGCTTTCATCGGGTCTATTCCCTCGGGCTTTCGTGATAACAATCAATATTTATAAGAACACTACAAATTAAGGGCAAAGAATTTAGAATTACAACATAAATTATAAATATGTTTAAATTTTATACTATATAGTTGTAATAAAAAAAGGAGCTTAATAAATTAAGCTCCTTTGAAAATATAATTAAAAGTATTTATTTTTTTATGATTTTAGAAGTTCCAACTCCTAATTCAGATTGTACTTTAACAAAATATACACCAGCATTTAATTCGCTAATATTTATTTGCATAGCATCAGAACCATTGGTGTTAATGTTATCGCTTACAATTCTTCCGTTGATATCCATTACTTTAATGTTTTCAATAGCAACACTATTTTTAGCAGTTACACTAAAAACATCCGTAACTGGATTTGGCTGAATAGAGAAGTTGCTAGTAAAGAACGACTGAGTGTTTGCTGTTGGCCTGTCTACTGAGAAAGTATCTATACCTATAATATCAGAATTAGCTCCATTTGTTCCTGCATTAGTTACAAAATATCTAAACCCAAAATTTACCGGTGTAGTTCCTGTAAGTCCAGAAACCGTGTAAGAATATTGTGTCCAAGTTTTAGGATATACAAAACCTGTAGCTAATGATGGATTCACAGAAACGCATAAAGTTGAAAAACTTCCTACACCAGTTGTTCCAGTAGGATTTGTTGCAGTTGCAGCTGTACTCATTCTAAATTCCAATCTATCAGCATAATCGTTTGTTCCGCTAGTTCCCTTGCGCGAATAAAAAGTGACGATGTCTCCATTTTGAACAGAAATTGTTGGAGAAATTAACCAGTTACTAATGGTTGCGCCTGTGGCAGCTGTACTAGTTGTACTACTATAGTTAACTAAAGCAAATGTATTTGGAGTACCATCTTGACCATTTGGAATTGGACAAGTATCTCCAGTAACATAAACTTGATTTTGGAATGGAGATGGATAAACTGGAGTAGCAGCAGCCGTATCCACCGTAAATGAAGTGTAGTTAGCTACCGACCAAAGCGCAGTTGCTGAAGGCGAAGTGCTTTGATTGGTTCTTGACCAACCATCTGTACCTGTCATCGTTGCTGTTGGTGCAGTGAAACCGTAATTGTAAACGTTTGTTTGTGAGGTAGCTAAAAAAGAAACAAACAAAGTTAAAAGAAGTAAATTTTTCGTCATAATAATAATAATTTAAATTAATAATAATATAAAGATAATAAAAAAAAAGATAAATATGTATTTTTTAAAAAAAAACTTTTCTAAATTTGCAATCAGAATAAAGAGGAAAAATTTGAACTGATTGCAACCTCGTTAAAAAATGCTAAAGCAGACTACCTCGCCTTTAGTATTTAGTGCAATTTTCATTTTTCTTCACTTAAAATTAATTATTACTGAACTATTTCAGTATAAAAACTAAATTATTATGGCATATTTATTTACTTCAGAGTCAGTCAGTGAAGGACATCCAGACAAAGTAGCAGATCAAATTAGTGATGCGTTAATTGACAACTTTTTAGCTTTTGATCCAGAATCGAAAGTAGCTTGCGAAACCTTAGTTACCACGGGACAAGTTATTCTTGCAGGGGAAGTAAAATCGAATATTTATCTTGATGTACAAACTATTGCAAGAGAAGTAATCAAGAAAATTGGTTATACCAAAAGCGAATACATGTTTGAAGCAAATTCTTGTGGGGTGCTTTCGGCAATACACGAACAATCGGCTGATATTAACCAAGGAGTTGATAGAGCCAATAAAGAAGAGCAAGGTGCTGGTGACCAAGGAATGATGTTTGGTTATGCTACTAATGAAACAGAAAATTACATGCCTTTGGCTTTAGATTTATCGCATGCATTGTTAATTGAATTGGCTAATTTAAGAAGAGAAAATTCTGAAATCACCTATTTACGTCCGGATGCTAAATCACAAGTAACTTTAGAATATTCAGACGATAATAAACCACAACGAATTGATGCAATTGTTATTTCTACGCAACATGATGATTTTGATGAAGAAGAAAAAATGTTGACAAAAATAAAAAGCGATTTAGTTACAATATTAATTCCTAGAATTAAAGCTAAATATCCGCAATATGCTCATTTCTTTAACGATAACATCACTTACCACATCAACCCAACAGGTAAATTCGTAATTGGTGGACCTCATGGAGACACAGGTTTAACAGGAAGAAAAATTATTGTGGATACTTATGGTGGAAAAGGAGCTCACGGTGGTGGCGCTTTCTCTGGAAAAGACCCAAGTAAAGTAGACCGTAGTGCTGCTTACGCCACCCGCCACATTGCTAAAAACTTAGTTGCAGCTGGATTGTGTGAACAAGTTTTGGTTCAGGTTTCGTATGCTATTGGAGTTGCAAAACCAACATCTATTTGTGTAGATACTTATGGTACATCTAAAATTGAATTAACTGATGGTGCAATTAGTAAAATTGTAGAAGGGATTTTTGATATGCGTCCTTACTTCATAGAACAACGATTAAAACTACGAAATCCTATCTACAGTGAAACAGCTGCTTATGGGCACATGGGAAGAACTCCAGAAACCGTAACTAAAACTTTTTCTGCACCGGGAGGGAACGAAAAAACGATAACCGTAGAATTATTTACCTGGGAAAAATTAGATTATGTTGACCTGGTAAAAGAGGCATTTAAATTATAAGCAAATAAAAAACCTTTAAACTGTGTTGTATTAAAAACAGTAATAACCAATTTGGTTGTTGCTGTTTTTTTTTAGGCTTAATATCCTAAATTAAATTTAAAAAGTCAATAATAACCAGAGGTTTTGAGATTGATACGTTTTAGGATTGATGTGTTTTTGTTGGTGATTAGGGCTAGAACTAAAAAACCGCTTCGAATAAACGAAACGGTTTTTATTAAGAGCCGGCGGAGGGACTCGAACCCACGACCTGCTGATTACAAATCAGCTGCTCTAGCCAACTGAGCTACGCTGGCAACTCTTGAGTGGTGCAAATATAATATTGAAAATTTATTTTCCAAAATTTATTAGCACTTTTTTGAATATTTTTATTATAAAGCGTTGATTTTAGCAACCAATTGATTGGCAGTTTGTTCTAATTCTGCATTGATTTGTTTAAAATGTGCTTTCTTATTTTCTACTTTTTTAGCATTAACCTTAACAATTAAAGCATCGAAAGAAGAAATTGCCTCATCTATAACTGCATTAGTAGCTTCTGTTGGTTTACCTTCGCTAGTCATTTCATGAATATAAACTGCTTCAATAATATCTCCTAATACAAAATTGATATCTTTCTTTAAATTTTTTACACTTGGCATTTTTTCTTTTATTTAATAATTCGGATGCAAAATTACATATAATCTTTCTAATATTAGTTAAGAAATGTAAATTTCTAACACAGAGGCTTCTCCTTTTATTTCAAATTCTAAAAGTTCTGCAGGAAGTAAAACAGTATCCCCTATAATATAATGGTATACTTCTCCTTCACAAGTCAAGGTGAAACTTCCTTCTACACACATATAAACAGTAAACGAATGTCCGTTTTTAGATACCAAAACGGAACCATTTAAAGGAATAAAATTAGTAGTAAAGTAGCTACATTGTACAACTGCATTAGAAGTATTGGTGATTTTAGAATATTTTTTTTCGGTAGCAACAACATTATAATTTATTGCCTCTAAGGCTAAGTCTACATGTAACTCTCGGGTATTTCCTTGGGCGTCTACCCTATCAAAATCGTACAATCTGTAAGTAATATCTGAGGTCTGTTGGATTTCTGCAATTACTGTTCCAGCTCCAATGGCATGAACGGTTCCTGTTTCAAGAAAGAAAACATCTCCTTTTTTTACTTTTTTTGTATCTAAAATAGAAATTAATGTCTTGCTTTCTAGGCTTTTTAAATATTCCTCTGGCGAAGATTTTTCTTTAAATCCAACTATTAATTTAGCATCGGCATCGGCTTGCATAACAAACCACATTTCGGTTTTGCCAAAAGAATTATGACGCTTAGCTGCTAATGCATCGTTAGGATGAACTTGAATGGATAAATCCTCACGAGCATCTAGATATTTAAACAATAATGGGAATTGCTCACCAAATTGTTGGTAAACTTTTGTCCCTAATACTTGCTCTGGAAATTCATTTATAATTTCGTTTAACGATTTGCCTTTTAAAATTCCGTTGGAAATGATACTCACGTCGTTTTCTACGGTGGATATTTCCCAACTCTCTCCGGTTATTTCGGATGTGATGGGCTTATTTAAATAGGTTTTAAGTTTGGATCCTCCCCAAATTCTATCTTTTAGAATAGGCTGAAATTGCAATGGGTATAATTTCATAAGTTTACAAATAGGCAAAATGTTTATCCTTTAGCCCCGATTGAAGTGAAAATCCTTTTTGTTTTTTCTTTAAAAACAAAAAGATATTGCGAAAAGCGGGAAAATGGTTTACAAAAATAATCAAATGCTTCGCTTCTAAAAATAAAATTATGCTTTTTTAAGAATTTGAAGCGCTTTATCAATATGAATTTTACTAGACATGCTATTGAAAACCATAAGGATAATTCCATTTTTATCGGCTACAAAAGTTTCACGCCCGGGAAGAAAAATAAGGGAGTTTTCAACACCAAATAATTTTCTTAATTTTTTATTGTTATCAGAAAGCAAAATAAATGGCAAGTTAAATTTGCTTTTAAATTTTAAATGGGAAGTAACCGAATCGGCACTAATACCTATAACCTCAGCACCTAAGTCTTTAAAAACTTGGTAATTATCTCGGAAGCTACATGCTTGTACAGTACACCCTGGCGTATTATCTTTAGGATAAAAGTAAATTACAACCGGTTGTTTGCCAATGTAATCTTTGCTGTCAAAAACAGTTCCTTCGGTATTGATTGCTGTAAAATCAGGGAGCCTATCACCTACTTTTAGTGCCATTTTAATTTCCTTTGTAGGTTACAAAATTACGTGGTGTTTCATACAAAACTACTTCCAATTCATTGGTTGCAGTAATATGATTTCGAAGTTTATTCCAAATAACAACTGCAATGTTTTCGGCAGTTGGGTTCAAATTGACAAAATCTGGAACGTCTAAATTCAAATTTTTATGATCGAAAGCATTTTCAATATGCTCTTTTATTAAGTCGGAAAGTATTTTAACATCTACGACAAAACCAGTTTCCGGATCAATTGGCCCAGTAACCGAAACAATCAGCTCGTAATTATGTCCATGGAAATTTGGGTTATTGCATTTTCCGAAAATAAGATTGTTTTGCGCATCGGTCCAATCTTTTCTATATAATCTGTGGGCTGAGTTAAAGTGGGCTTTTCTGGAAACAGTTACTAACATTGGTTTGGGTTTTTGGGTATTGGGTTTTGGTATTAGGTTTAAAATAAAAATTCTATATTCTTTATTCTCTTTTCTATATTCTCTTTTCTCTTTTCTCTTTTCTCTTTTCTTTATTCTACAACTTGTGCTCTTCGAGATAATGATAAAATTTATCAAAAATTATTTTAAACCAAACTGTATATAGGTCTGGGTTTTCTTTCATGTCTGTTCTAACCCCTTCAATACACATCCATTTCCAACTTTCAACCTCTTCGGTATTTACTTTTGGCTCTTCATTATAATAACCAATCATTACGTGGTCTAGTTCGTGTTCGGTCAATCCGTTATCAAACGGTGCTTTATAGATAAAATGAAAAAGTTCTTTTAAGTTGGTAACAAATCCCATTTCTTCAAATAATCTTCGCGAACCGGCTTCAATATTTGTTTCTCCATCACGCTGGTGACTACAACACGTATTGGTCCACAGCAATGGAGAATGGTATTTTTGATGAGCACGTTGTTGCAGCATTAATTCGTTTTTATCGTTTAATACAAAAACCGAAAAAGCGCGATGTAAAACTGCTTTTTCATGTGCTTCGAGTTTGTTCATTAGCCCAATAGGCTCATCTTTTTCGTTAACTAATATTACTTGCTCTTCCTTCATAGAATTTTAATACTTGTCAAAAATACAAAAAAAGAATTGGCGCACTGCTTTAAATATTTCAACAACCGTTAAACTTTACTTAAAGACATTCTTTTAATATTAAAATAACATTTTGTATTGTTTTCCTGTTGTAGCTTTGTATTCAATTCAAATTTGAAGTGCTATGAAAAAAATGTTTAACTTTTGGATATTACTTCCGTTATTTGTTTTAAGCGCTTGTGGGCAATCGAATAAAAAAACTGAATCAACCCAAAAAAAATCTACTATGGAAAATGTAATTAATAAACCTGAGAATCCCTATTATTCAAATACGGACACCACAAAATTAAATGTTTCGGATGCCGATTGGAAAAAAGTATTATCGCCTGATTTGTATGCAGTTGCTAGAGAGGCAGATACTGAAAGAGCTTTTACAGGAACCATGTGGAATTCGGAAACCAAAGGCACATACTATTGTGCTACATGTGGTTATAAATTATTTAAATCCAATCAAAAGTTCACCAGCAGTTGTGGCTGGCCAAGCTTTTTTGAGCAAGATAATAAAGAAAGTATCACTTTTAAATCGGATAATTCCTATGGAATGCAGCGCACCGAAGCCAATTGTGGCAGATGCGATAGCCATTTAGGGCATTTATTTGACGATGGCCCTGCACCAACTAAAAAACGATATTGTATGAATGCCATCTCTTTAGATTTTGTTCCTGATAGTCTATCGCTTAATAAATCCGAAGGAAATTTGGAAACCATAACACTTGGTGGTGGATGCTACTGGTGCGTAGAAGCAGTTTATGAAAACTTAAAAGGTGTAAAATCGGTAATTTCTGGATTTTCAGGAGGAGCGGTTGCTAATCCTAGCTACGAAGAAGTTTGTACCGGAAGCACCGGTCATGCAGAAGTGGTACAAATCACTTACGATAAAACAGTTACTAATTTGAATGAAATCTTTCAAGTATTTTTCACGGTTCACGATCCAACAACTTTAAATAGACAAGGTGCCGATGTAGGAACACAATATCGTTCGGTTATTTTCTATTCGGATGAAGAACAGAAAAAAGCTGCAGAAAGCATTATACAGGAATTGAATGCGAAAAATGTTTATCCTAGCAAGATTGTTACCTTAGTAGAAGCATTTAAAAAGTTTTATCCTGCTGAGGATTACCACCAAAATTATTATAATGACAATAAAGAACAACCGTATTGCAAAATGGTAATCCAACCGAAAATAGAAAAATTCGAAAAGGTTTTTAAAGACCGGTTGAAAAAATAAATTAAATCTGGACTTTCTGTTCCTATTTAATTTTCAGAATAAAAGTATTCGTGCTTAAAAAATTTGAACCGCAAATTCGCAAATTTTATTAACTCCTAAAAGTCAAAATAATTTGCGAATTTGCGGTAATAGTTATAGAAACTAAAAAGTCTCCGTTAAACGGAGACTTTTTTTTATAAGATGTAATCGGTAGTTATAAAATTAGATTCTTTGCTATTTAATAACGCCTGTAAAATTTCATTATTGTAAGCATTATCTTTAGAAGCTACGAATGTCCTTATTGAAAAGGAACGCAAGGCGTCATGAATACTTAAGGTTCCTACCGCCGAATCATTTCTTCCTGTAAACGGATAAACATCGGGACCTCGCTGGCAAGAACTATTTAAATTAACACGGCATACTAAATTCACCAAAGTGTCTATTAGTGGTGCAAGTTTTCTAATATCCTTACCAAATAAACTAACTTGCTGACCATAGTTAGATTCGGCCATATCATTTAATGGTTCCTGAATGTCTTTGAAGGTTAATATTGGAACTACTGGACCAAATTGTTCTTCATGATACACACGCATTTGCTTATTTGTTGGAAATAAAACAGCTGGAAAAATATAATTATCCGAGTGTTCTCCTCCTTTTTTGTTTATAATTTTCGCCCCTTTATCTTTGGCATCATCAATCAGTTCCTGAATATAAGCTGGCTTTTCCTTTTCTGGTAATGGAGTTAATAACACTCCGTTTTCCCATGGATTTCCAAATGATAAAGCATCAACTTTTTCGGAAAATCGTTTATTGAATTCCTCCGCAATAGATTCGTGCACATATAAAATTTTCAATGCAGTACAACGTTGTCCGTTAAAAGATAAGGAGCCTGTTACGCATTCTTGAATAGCCAAATCTAAATCGGCATCAGGTAAAATAATAGCTGGATTTTTTGCTTCTAAACCTAAAATAAGTCGTAATCTATTTTTATTTGGATGCTGATCTTGTAAAGCAATTGCCGATTTACTATTTCCAATTAATGCCAATACCGCAATTTTTCCGGACTTCATAATTGGAGAAGCAACATCTCTTCCCCTACCATAAACGATATTAATTACCCCTTTTGGGAAACTACTTCTAAAAGCCTCAAGTAATGGCGAAATTAGTAAAACACCATGTTTGGCAGGTTTAAAAATAACTGTATTTCCCATAATTATTGCAGGAATCAGTAAAGAAAAAGTTTCGTTTAATGGATAATTATAAGGTCCGAGACACAATACTACTCCAAGTGGTCCACGACGAACCATTGCGTTTACGCCTTGACTTTTAGAAAATTTAGAATTAGAACGATCCAATTGTTTATAATCTTCAATGGTATCGTTAATATAATCTATCGTTCTATCGAACTCTTTTTCTGAATCAGACAATGATTTTCCAATTTCCCACATCAACAATTTCACTACTTCACTTCTAGTGGTTTTCATTTGTGTGACAAAATTTTGCATGCATTTAATACGGTCAATAACTTTCATTGTTGGCCATAAACCTTGTCCGTTATCGTAAGCATCAAAAGCGGCATTTGTAACTTCCGCGCCTTCTTTTTCTCCCATAGTAGGGATACTTCCTAAAAGAGTTGGTGCATATTCTTCAGTCGAAGATATGGTTGAATGAACAGATGTAAATTCGCCAGTCCATTTTTTTAATTCTCCATTTACCAGATAAGTATCTTGAAGTAATGGTTGGTTAATTTGAAATTCTAGGGGAATTAATTTCATGAATTATATTTTTTTATAAAGTTAAACTTATTTAAAACATGACAATACTTTTTTAAAAAAAAGTAGTTAACTACATCGATATTTAGTTCCAATTTATAACAAAAAACACTCCCATTAAGCGAGTGTTTCCTTAAAGTAGTAACTTTGAATTTTAGGTTTATTCTTTAATTTTAATTATCAATGGATTATTTATTTTAGATGCAAAAAGGCTTAAATAATTTTCCCATGCTTCTTTAGTGGTGAATTCACCTTGTTTTTTCCACCCGAAACCTGTGTAATAAACCACTTTATTATTTTTAACTTTTAGCAAAGCATATAAGTTACATAATTCCTTATTAGGGTTCCTATATTTTTCAAAACTTACCATGGTTTTTTTAGGAAAAACAATCCCAGTCCCTAATTCTGAATCATCAATTGGTTGCCAATAATCGATCCAACCAGCTTTCAAATTACCTTCCGTTTTTCCATCGTTATTATGTAATGTAATTCCTGTAGAAAGTTTATTTGTACCGGTAATATCAATCTCAAATTTAGATAAAAAACTTCCATAATCTAAACTGATGTGCTTAACTTCAGTAATTTTATTTCCTGCAGCATCCCAATCGGCATAGGTTAGAACAAAACTGGTTCTTATTGGTCCTGTAGTTACGGTTTTCCAGGTTGTGAAATTTTTAGAAAAGTAATAGGTTGAATCTACTTTAACTGCCACACCACCAATACCACGACTGGCACCAACATGAAAATTATCTAGGCCTTCGCCAGTATCTTTATGGTAAGTCCCAGTTCCTGTAGTATATTTTTCATACCATTTATTAATTACTGGATATTCTACTCTTTTTAACCAAGCATCAATTCCGCTAGTTAATGTACCTCCTTTTATTTTGTCTTCAACCATTTTTTGGGCAACAGGACCGTAAGTTCTAAAGGCAACTTTATTGTTTTCCCAAGCATAATCATCTGTTCTTTCGGGAACAAATCTAGAATAACAATAAATAATAGGATCTTTAGTTTTCATATCCGCATTTTCTATTAATTCGTATTTATTAGTAGCTAATGCTTTTATTTTTGGCTGAAAAAGAAGTACATCGCTAATACCATCTCCATTTTCGTCTACACATTGAGACACCAAAAATTCGGTGGTTCCAAGTTCTCTAATTCTGATATTTTCTAATACATCTGAAGACTCTAAATCTAATTTATTTTTAGATAATTCTACGGTTTCAAATTCTCTATCCACATTTAATGGATTTTTTATTACAATACTAGTTGTTTCTTGAGAATAAGAAAGCCATCCACCGCAAAATAGCAGAACAAGAAATATATATTTACTATTCACTTTAAATTTCATTAGAAGGTTTTCCAATAGTAGCCAAAATTCCGCCATCGACATACAAAATATGACCGTTAACAAAATCACTAGCTTTAGAGGATAAAAATATTGCGGCACCTGATAAATCGTCTGGATTCCCCCATTTGGCAGCTGGAGTTCGGTTAATGATAAAATCGTTAAACGGATGGCCATCCATTCTAATTGGAGCCGTTTGTTCAGTAGCAAAATATCCAGGGCCTATTCCGTTTACTTGAACATTGTGTTTGCCCCATTCAGTAGCCATATTTTTGGTAAGCATTTTAAGACCACCTTTTGCAGCAGCATAAGCGCCAACGCTATTTCTTCCTAATTCGCTCATCATGGAGCAAATATTAATTATTTTTCCGTGTTGTCTAGTAATCATTCCTTTGGCAACGTGCTTAGAAACTATAAAAGGACTCACTAAATCAATATCTACAACTTCCTTAAATTCAGATACTTCCATTTCAATTAATGGAATTCTTTTTATTATCCCTGCATTATTAATTAAGATATCTATGGCACCTACTTCACTTTCAATTTTAGAAATTGCAGCAACCACATCGTTTTCCTCAGCTACATTAAATTTATAGCCAAAAGCCTGAATTCCTTCTTTTTTAAATTCAAAAACGGCTTCGTCAATTTTTGCTTGTGAAGAATTTCCATTTACAATAATAGTTGCTCCAGCACGACCAAGACCTTTTGCCATTGCCATTCCTAAACCATGAGTGCTACCTGTAACGAGAGCGATTTTACCAGTTAAATCAAATAATGAAATTCCCATATTATCTTAAATCGGTTATATTACAAACATCCATATCAGCATAATCGAGATTCTCTCCGGCCATTCCCCAAATAAAAGTATAATTGGATGTTCCTGCACCAGAATGTATCGACCATGGTGGTGAAATAACTGCTTGGTGGTTGTTCATCCAAATATGTCTTGTTTCTTGAGGTTCACCCATAAAATGGCATACCGCTTGATTTTCTGGAATATCTAAATAAAAATAAACTTCCATTCTGCGGTCATGAACGTGGGCCGGCATGGTGTTCCAAACGCTACCTGTTTTTAATTCGGTCATTCCCATTTGCAATTGACAAGTAGTAACAATACCACCAATAATCATTTGGCTAACGGTTCTATGATTAGCAGTCTCCATGGAACCTAATTGTAATTTATTTGCCTCAGCAAGACTAACTTTTTTATTAGGGTGTTTGGTATGTGCTGGTGCAGAATTCAAATAAAATAATGCTGGATTGTATGGGTCTTCACTATGAAAAACTACTTCTTTATTACCAGAACCTAAGTATAAAGAATCTTTAAAACCTAAAACATAAGTAATTCCGTCAGAAACGACAGTACCAGTTCCTCCAACATTGATAATTCCTAATTCTCTTCTTTCTAGAAAATAAGAAGATTTTAAAGGATCTATGGTTTCTAGAGTAAGCGGTTCTAATGGAGCAGCTGATCCAGCAATATAACGATCGTAATGGGAATAGGTAAGATTTATTTTACCTAATTCCATTAAATTATCTATTAAAAATTCAGCGCGTAATTGATCCGTGTCATAATGCTTTACCGCTTGCGGACTAGAAGCATATCGTGTTTGGTAGAATGAGAACATTTTAGTATTTTTATTTTATCAAAATTAAAAAAACAGTGTATTAAATACACTGTTTTTTGTTTATTTATTAATAACTAGGGTTTTGCGGTATAGTTATAAAAGAATTAGTGTCTATTTCATATTGCGGAATTGGCAGTAAGAATCGATCTGGATTGGCATTTGCTTGAAGTTGAGCCAATGAAATAGGTAAAACACTAAATCCTTGATAAACAGAATAGGTATTTGCAAAATGGGCATCCATTATAGCTTCTGCTTTATTTGCATTGTTTTGAAAAGTTACATTATATCGTAACAAATCAAACCATCGTTGGTTTTCAAAAGCAAATTCTAATCTTCGTTCTAGTGATAAAACTTTTTCAAATTTATCAGATGTATCAATTGATGAATTAATCAAAGCCGGTAATCCCGCTCTTTGATGAACTAAATTAATATTTGATAATGATGTTGGATTATCTTTTCCATCTGCTTCTGCTTTCATAAGTAATACATCTGAATAACGCAATACTGGCCAATCATTTTCTGCATCATAAGCTATTAATGTAGGTGACATATATTTATTTGGATAAACAGAATTATAAAAACTAAGAATAGTATTAGCAGGTACATTTACTGTAGAAGCTAAAGTAACTTTATTAGTAACTGCATCAATCGCTTTTACTTTATTTGTACTTCCTGTTATTCCAAATCCACTAACAAACTGCCCAATTTTAATATTAGTTACACTTTCTAAAAATAAATCTTTTGTAGTACAAGGTAAAATTGTTTTTCCCGGAAATGCTGCATATTCACCAATATTAGCAACTCTACGTTTATCGGTAACAATAGCAGAACTAGCAAAAAGGTTTAGTAATTCCGATGTTGGAGAATTATAACCATCGCCATCGCCATTTATAACTGCATTACCACTATTTGTTGGAGCAAAATTATTTGGCAACGGATTACCCATACCCAAACCTCCTCCTTTAAAACGGACTGCAAAAATAATCTCTGAATTCATTTCATTATTTACCGAAAACACATTAGCATAAGTGGATTGTAATGCATATTGATTGCTATTAATTACATCTTGTAATAGTATTGAAGCTTCTGATTTCCTGTTAAGGGTTAAATAAACTTTTGCCAATAAAGCTTTGGCTGCATAAGCATTAGCATGACCAAGATCAATAGAATTTGCGGAATAAATAGGGCTATTTCCATTATCAATAGCATTTTTTAAATCGGCTTCAATTAATTTATAAATAGCATCAACAGATGTTCTATTAACAGTTTTCGCTTCTTCAGGAGTAATAGGTTCGTGAATTAAAAATACACCACCATAAAGACGCACTAAGTTAAAATAGTGATATGCTCTAAT
>Ga0114971_10000340_pt1 | contig 30054 bp, 26 predicted proteins | sample M_140625_MF_Meta_FD_87320 | JGI IMG/M metagenome (GOLD analysis project Ga0114971, IMG submission 87320) | Freshwater microbial communities from Lake Montjoie, Canada to study carbon cycling - M_140625_MF_MetaG | ecosystem: Environmental > Aquatic > Freshwater > Lake | place: Lake Montjoie... | reverse complement strand
TCTAATGAATTTATTATTTTTTTCATTATCTTCATAGATTTTTCATTATCTTCATCTACTAATTCATATGACGTTACTAATAAATCAATATCATTCGAGAATGGCTTTTTACGTCTAAAAGAACCACATATATCAAATACAAGATTTGGATCTAAATCTGCAAAGACTTCATATATAAATTCTCTGATTTGTGTAATTTCTGATCTTGGAATATGATTTTTAACTTTACCAAAATATTTTAATCCAGTAATGATATTATCGGGTAATACTACTTTCTTTTCTTTTACTAATTTTTGTAATTCTTTTACTGATTTTAATTTATGTGTTTCAATTAATTTCTTTGCCATTTTATCACCTATACCAAAAACAGTTAATAAATCCTCGTAAACTAAATTAGGATTTTTATTATATAAAATGGTATCACAATCATATTGATTACAGAAGTTAGTAATCTCCTCTAATTTTTTATTTTTAATAAATTCATCTATTCTAGCAATAGTACCCTTACCTACACCCGATATATCTTTTAATTGTGATCCTTCTTTAATTTCATTTGCAAATATTTTTATTTGTTTAGTGGAATTTTTTAAGCTAATAATCTTATGTTTATACATCATTTTTTGTTTGGGATCATCAAGTTTAGTATATAAATATTCATTAATCTTTACAAGTTTTCTAAATTCTAAAAATAGTAATTCATTTTTTGAATTCTCAGTAATGATATCCTCTGCTTTATTTTTACTCATATATAATATTTAGTTAAATAAACATTATAAACAATAATTAATAAATTTATTAACAGAATAATATATAATGAATGATCAAAATCAAAATATATTTTTTCCAGATATGCAAAGTAAGCATATTTTAATGGATGATGTATCAAAATATAGTATTACTTTACCGGATAAAGCAGATATAATATCAGAAATTATTAAAAAAAATTATCATTTAGCGTTTCCTGATGATAATTTAGATGAATTAATTATTACAGATGCGATGGCATGTGTAGGGGGAAATACGTTATCATTTAGTACAAATTTTAAGGATGTTATTGCAAATGAAATGAATACAACTAGATTTCAATACTTGGTTCACAATATGAAACAGTATGATAAAACTAATATTTTATTTTACAATGACAATTATTTAAATTTAATAGGTAAAACAGATCAACATATTGTTTTTATAGATCCTCCATGGGGTGGTCCTATATATAAATCACAGTATAAGATGGATATTATGATTCAAGAAGATTCTCAAGTAAAAGAAGTGAGATTAGATGAGATAATTAATGATATATTTCTTAATTCAATGACAAAAATGATAATTTATAAATTACCAACAAATCATAATATAGATAATTTTAAGAAATACAAGTATAAAATGATGTGTTTGAAGAATATGCTTTTGATTATGGTCTTTAAATCTATAAAGATTTAAACCAGAGCATCGCGGGTTTTTAAACAATATGAAGAGTTTTAATTAACAGACACATTTATTTTTTTCACATTATCATAACTCATTTTTATTTCATAATTAATATTATATTTTAGATGACTTAATCCATCACTTTTCCAATATTTTAAATCGTTTAAGATATTATTTCTTTTATTTTTATTTACTAATTCATCTATATTTTGTGTTTTATCATGTTTCATTTCAGTAATTATCAAATCATTATTCTTTGGTAATACATGAATAGAAATATTTTGATTAATTAATCTATTATATACTGCATCATCCTCTCCACCCCATCCATAAAATTTATTAGGAAAACCATTTATTTTTTCAAATGATTCTTTATTAAAACTTATTATTCCACCTAATGCATAATTAAAACTATACTTTTGATTCCATATACTTGCAATATGAATTGGTATATTTGATTTACTTGAATATACTTTTTTTAAGCTATCTGAGGATAGTAAATCAACATCATGAAATATATACATATCATATGTATGTTTTTTAGCAATATCATATCCAATATTTAGTAAAGCACCTCTATTAAATTTTTTATTATCATCTGATTGTTCAATTATATAAATATCTACGTTATTTATATAGTTATAATAATAATTTATAAATTCTGTTAGTTGATGTTCCCTAGGTTGAAATTTATTATTTCTATAAGGAACAATTATAGCTATTTTAGAATTACTATAATCTAAATTATCTAATGACAATTCAATACGTTCTATATTTTTACGATTATCCCTATAAATTTCATATTGTTTTTTTATAGATCCACCACCAGTTTGAAAAAGTTCTATTTTATTCTCATATTTGATTGATTTAGTATAGTATATATTATCTTGAATATTCATAAATTAATAATTGAAAAATTTAAATTTAAACTATAAACAATATAGTTTATAAGTATAATTTATAATGGCTACACCAGATGAAAATATAATTAAACCATCAACAACCAATGTATATTGCAATATTATAGATTGGGTGTCTGAAAATGTTGGCGATGACGATGATAAAAAATATGTAATTCGGTTCTTTGGTAGAACTAATACAGGATTATCATTAACTGTAACTGTTAATAACTTCTTTCCGTATTTTTTCATTAAAATACCCAGAAGTTGGTCTATGGTACAAGTAAAAAAATTAATCAATGCAATGAAATTTATGAGCAAGGATCATGGAAAATATATATATGATTATCAACCAATGGAATGGAAAGATTTTTATGGATTTCGTGGAGAACAAAAATTTAATTTTTTAATGGTAAGATTTCAATGTAGTGATACTATGAAATTTTATCATAATAGATCTAGAGATGGTATTTTAGAATTAAGAATAGATGGTAGAAATGAAAAGTTTCAATTGTACGAGTCTAATTTTGATCCAATGTTACGATTTATGCATATTCAAGAAATTAAATCTTGTGGGTGGATTAAATTACCCAAGACCTTATACAGGGCTGAAAAAGACACTCCAACATTCACTGATTATCACTTAAGAATTAATTATGAAAATATTGTTTCTCAGCAAAATTTTACATCTGAGGATCCAAAGCTAGGTTTAGGCAAATTTAAAATCTGTTCTTTTGACTTGGAATGTTATAGTCATGATGAGGAATTTCCTCAAAGTGAAAGAAAAGAAGATCCTATTATTCAAATTGGTATGGTATTTCAAACTATTGGTGAAACTGAACCTAAAAGATATATTTTAACATTAAAAGAGTGTAATGAAATAGAAAATACCGAAGTATTATCATTTAATAAAGAAGGTGATATGTTAATGGAATTTCAGAGAATTATTCAAGAAGAAGATCCTGATATTTTAACTGGCTATAATATTTATGGTTTCGATGAGAAATATATTTATGGTCGAGTTAAATTACTTAGATTAAATGATAATGGATTTGGATTTCTAAGTCGTTTGGGAACTAGAACTGAATTCAAAGAAAATGTAAAATTATCATCGGCTGCACTTGGTGATAATTTAATGCACTATTATAATACTGTAGGAAGAGTACAAATTGATTTGATGAAATTAATTCAAAAAGATTATAAGTTAAATAGTTATAAATTAGATGCCGTTGCAGAACATTTCATGAGAGAGATTATTAAGAAAGTAGAAATTATCGGAGATGTAACTAGAATATATATTAAGAAACCGGGTGAATTTAAATTAGGAAATTTTATTAAGATCTCTGAAGAAGATGATATTATTAGTGATAAATTAAAGATTATTAACTTGACCAAAGAATACTTGGATATTCGTGGTAATTTAACTTATATTTTAGATAATGAAACTATTACTAAGAAAACAAATCAGCATATTTATTTCTTTGCAGGTATAGTGAAAGATGACATCAGTGCAAGACAGATGTTTAAATTTTATGAAACTGGAGATCCTGAAGGAATTACAACAATTGCAAAATATTGTATTCAGGATTGTATCTTACCAATTAAATTAATGTTGAAACTGAATAAGATTCCAGAAAATATGGAAATGGCTAGTATTTCTAGCGTACCAATGCAATGGATTTTCTTGCGTGGTCAAGGTATCAAGTCATTTAGTTTGGTTGTTAAAAAATGTAGAAAGAAAGGGTTTTTAATTAAAGTATTACCCAGAATAGAAAAATCAGATGACGATGATAAAGTTGGTTACGAAGGTGCAATTGTATTAACACCAGAACCTAAATTTCATCGAGTCCCGATATCAGTTAACGATTATTCTTCTCTGTATCCTAGTTCAATGATTGCAGAAAATATTTCACATGAAATGTATGTAGATGATCCTCAATATGATAATTTACCTGATTATACATATAATGTAATTAAATTTGATCAAGAATTACCAGATGGAACCAAAGAAGAAGTCGTTTGTAAATATGCTAAGAAAACTGGTGAATTTGGTGTAATTCCTGAAATTTTGAATGATTTATTAACAGAAAGAAAAGCAGTGAGAAAAATGGCAGAATCAGAAACTGATGTATTTATGAAAGCAGTTTATGAGGGCAGACAGTTAGCTTTGAAATTAACAGCTAATTCTCTCTATGGTCAGATCGGTGCAGGTACATCTCCAGTCTGCTATGTTAAATTAGCTGCATCTACAACAGCAGTTGGTCGCGGACAAATTATGATTGCTAAGAACTTTGTAGAAAAAGATTTTAAAGATACATTAATGTATATTTATGAAAATCATGATAACAAAGAAAAATTACATGAATACTTTACTGAAAAATTAAAGAATAAGGCAGGTAAGACACTAGCAGACGATGAAAAAGAAGTAGGAAAGATTCTTAAAACAGTCAAAGAGGTATTTGATAAATATGATATTAATCCTAAGGTGGTGTATGGTGACAGTGTAGCTCATTATACACCAATTATAATCAGACAGAATAATATTATTAAAGTTATAACAATTGAAGAATTAGGAAAAGATAAAATATGGAATGAATGTACTAATGTAGTAGAGACAATTGAATATAATAAAGAATTTTGCGAATTAGATAATATTGAATCATGGACAGATGATGGATGGACACCTGTAACAAGAATTATACGACACAAATTAGCAAATCATAAAAAAATGTGTAGAATTTTAACTGATTCAGGTATAGTAGATGTAACAGATGATCATTCATTATTAAGAGATAATAAACAACCCGTATCTAGTAAAGAATTAAAAATAGGTGATAAATTATTACATAAGGAATATCCATTATTGAGTGAAGATGAAATAAATAATATAATTTTAAATGGATTAAAAGGAAATACAAATGAACAATTATTTATTGCTAAATACAGTATAATATTACATTCGTTTGGATTAAATATAAAATATGAATTAGATGATGAAAATAATATTAACATAAATAATAATACTAATTTATTAACAAATAATTATGCAGTTAGAAAGATAATAGAAATATCATATCCTGAAAACGAATATGTCTATGATTTAACAACTGAAAATCATCATTTTCAAGCAGGTGTAGGTCAAATGATTGTTCATAACACTGATTCTATATTCAATGACTTTGTCATTATGAAAAAAGGAACAACTGAAGTAATTCATACAAAAGAAGCCTTACAACCTGCAATTGAATTAGGGATATTAGTAAGTAAATTTGTTCAAGCTAGATTACGATTTCCGCATGAATTATCATATGAAAAAACATTTTTTCCCTTTGCAATCTTCTCAAAGAAGAGGTATGTGGGTAATAAATATACAGAAGATGATGTAGAATTTACACAGACATCAATGGGTATTGTACTCAAAAGAAGAGATAATGCACAGATTGTAAAACGTGTAATTGGTGGTATGGTTGAAATTATGATGAATGAAATTGATTGTGATAAAACAATCATATTTACTAAGAAAGCGATCAAAGATATATTTAAGGGAAAATATCCAATTAAAGATTTTGTAACATCTAAAACAATAAAAGATATTAATAAATATAAAACATCAGTAAAGAAAGATAATAAGGGTAATGCAGTATTAGATATTGATGGAAATGAACAAAATATTATAAATATTGCACATGTAATGTTGGCTCAAAAGATGATAAAAGAAAAAAGAGCAAATGCACCACAGATGAATGATCGTGTACCATTTGCATATATTGAAGTACCTAAATTGAAAGGACAGAAAATTCTACAAGGAGAGAAGATTGAGCATCCAGATTATATTGTACAAAATAATCTTAAGTTAGATTATATGTTTTATATTACGAATCAAATTATGACGCCAGCAATTCAGTTTTTGGAATTAGTTACTGCTAAACCAGAAGATGCAACAATCTTATTTAATGATTTGATTAAGGAGGAAGAATGTAAACGAGCCGGAAAACCTTATATGAAGACGGTGTCGTTGGATCGATGGTTAGCTTAGTATTTTAACTAAGCTATAGCGTCAGTGTTAGCTTAGTAGAAGCTAAGTATTTAATTCTTTTATAAATTAAAAATAAATAACTTTATTTATTTTTAAGTTTATGATCTATAGTGTTTAATATTAATATCAGATGTATTCATTGATGATGTAGATAAGTATTCTTCTCCATCACTTTCATCACTATCACCTACGTTATATGTGTTTTCTGATTGATTAGAGGGTTCAGATGATGCAGTACGTCTTGATTGTCTTTTGCTTCCAGATTTTTTGCTTCCAGATTTTTTACTACCTTTTCTAGATGATTTTCCACCGGTATGTTTGTTTACATTTTTGTTGTTTGTTTGTAATTCAACCAATATATTTTTTAATTCAGTATCTAATTCTTCACCACCTGATTGATCTGTATTTGCATTTTCTTCTTCTTCCTTTTCTTTATAGTGTTCTTCTTTTTCTTCTTTTTTTAATTCACCCATTTGATCTGGTTTTTCAGATTCAGTTAAACTATTTTCAGAAAATAAATTTTCATTGTTTAAAGCACCGCCTTTAAAATTAATAACATTAGATTCAGTTTCTTGTAATAATAAATGTCTTAACTTATTTAACATAGGATTTACTTCATTAAAACCACCAACTAAATTATTTGTTTCAGTTTCTTGAAGTAATTCCCTGATTCTTTCAAGATGACCACCTAATTGAGATTCAACTTCAGTATCTTCTAATAAAGATTTAATGTGAGATAATTTATTATTTACAAATTCATCATTAGATAATCCACCGTCCATTTCTGTATCTTGAAGCATACTAGATAATTTATTAAATATAGATGATAAATTAAATCCACCTACCATAGTTTCGTTAATTGGCATCGGTTTTAATTCTTCAGATACAGTGAAATTTGCGTTTTCAGATGTAGTTTCGAATGCTGCATGATTAATATTTGGTTTAGGTGAAGATACTTGTAATTGTTCAGTATTTCCATTTACTGCATTAAGCCATTGATTTTGATTAGGTTTTATTTCAGGTGCTTCTTTTTGTTCAGATAGTTTATTTCTAGATTCACTATTTCCCATAATATAATTTTATTTAGAAATAAATTTTAGAAGAATAAATTAATTTAAAAAAAAATCCTAAATTGATTATATGATGCAACAAATTATTGTATTTATATTAGTATTATTAATTATATATTTAATTTTTTCTATTAAAAACGCAGGTTTAGTAACTGCTGAGTTTAATGGACAAATATATATGGTACAAGAACATGCAGACAAAATGAAAGCAGTAGATCTTTTAATTCGTTTGAAAAAAGATTTATCAATTATTGCACAAAAAGGATTAGATAGAGCAATTAAAGAGAATAATAAAGAATATGCTGAATATTTTCAAACTATTGTAAGTAGATTAAATACTGTGTATATTAGAGAAGTGGAAAAAGATAGTCCCTATACAAGTTATAGTGTAAATAAAGGTGAAGAGTTAGTATTTTGCCTAAGAAATAAAAAATCATTTGAATTTTATGATTATAATAAAATATTGTATGTTGCAGTACATGAAATTGCACATATAGGATGTCCGGAAGTTGGACACACTAAATTATTTTTCCAATTAAATAAATATTTGTTAGAAACTGCAAAGAATGATGGAATGTATGATTTTGTAGATTATAATAATGTACCAGCGGAATATTGTGGGATAGAAATTAATACGAATGTGCTGAATTACCAGTTTTAGACCAACGGGATAAAAGTGCTAATTACCAGTTTTAGACCAACGGGATAAAACTGCTATTTACAAGTTTTAGACCACCGGGATAAAACTGCTAATTACCAACTTAATATAAAAAAATGATATTAATTATATTTATTATGGTAAATATAATTACTACATATTTATTTCACCCAATTGTCATATATACTAGAATATGGCGATTAATTTACTATCCATTACTATATTTGTTTAATTTACCAACAGATAATCACAATAATTATAGTAATAGTCATGTGTTATCATTAGTTTACAGCATTATTATGACAATGATAACTCCATATACGTATTATTTGATATATAATAATTATGTATTAATTAATCAAATTAATGCGAATGTTGTTGAATTTATATATGGTATATCACTAAGTTATTTCATAGCAGATTTATATGTAGGAATACAACATTATCCAATTATATTAAATGCTAATATATTAACATCGTATGTTCATCATTTCGCATATATTTCATTATTCATATATGGTAAATATTATAATAAAATACATTTGTTCGTATTTGGCTTGCCATATGAAATACCTACAATATTATTAAATTTAAAATATGTTAATAATAAATACTACAATAATAGATTATTTGGAATTTTATTTTTATTTTTTAGAATATTTTACAATATGTATTTATCGTATAAAGTGTTTATGGTACATAATGATTTATTTATTTTTTCTATATGTACATTAATATTACATATGAATTGGTTTGTAAATTATGTTAAAAAATACGTTTTATAAATTTTATAATTATACAAATTATAAAATTTTACAAATTATTAATCTAATTAATAATCATGAGTAAAGAATTAACACAATCATTATACAAACCTTTTAAGATTATATATAAATATAGAAATGATAATCGTAAATTTCAATATTTTTATTATATTTTCTTAGGTAATATTCCTAATGTTATAAAAAAAATAATATCTAAATTTATAGATTTATCATTTATAGATACATTAGTTGAATTATCACTTGATGACATTGCATTATTAGAAAAATATTATACTATATATTGGTATGAAAGTTTCTTTTTAATTGATCATATTGAAAAAAGTAAAAAAGTATTTAATTCTAATTCAGAAAAGACTAAACAAAATAGTATAATAAAAAAATTAGGTGAAGAATGGATAGAAAAACATATTAAAATAACAAAAAAGAGTAGTTTAGTATATTCATATACTGGAAAAATTAGAATTGAAAGATTAAAAAGACAGGTTGAAGATGAGAAACAAATAAATTTAAATAATTTAGTAGGTGGTTCATTAAAAATAGAAAACAAATTAGATGATACATCTGATGAAGAGGAAGATGAACAAGAAGAAGAAGTTGAAGTACAAGAAGAACCAGAGCCAGAACCTGTAGTAGAAGATTATGATGTCGCCGCATTAGAAGAAATGCATATGATAAATGAAGATATAGATAATGAAGCTAATAAAACAAAAAATCAATTAGATAAAATATTAGAAGATGAAGCAATTCGTGCAAAAGTAAGAAAAGAACGTAATGTTGTTTTTGATCAAAGTAACATGAATAATAATTATTCTGCTGATATTAGTGATATTATAGAAAAAAAAGTAATTTATTCGCAATTTATTTATCCAGATGATACTATTTTGAATATGAAGAAGAAATTATGTGTAACTATTGAAAAGAATAAACAATTTGATTCATCGGCACCATATTTTATACCATCTAGATTATATACATGGGTAGAATATGTATATAATAATTTTAATGGATCATCATATAATGAAATTCGTGATAACATAATGTTAGGTCGAAATTGGTTAAAACAAAATAGTTTACTACAACTTGATATAGTACCATTGGATAATTTCCGTGATTATGAGACTTTAAAAGGACATATAGGTGTAATTAAGGAAAGTATGAATCGATATGGTTCACGTATTCATACAGAAGATAATAATCATATAATATTGAATGATTATAGTGAATACTTATATAATAATGAAATATTTTTTACAGATATATATACCGAACTAGGATTAAATTATAATCCTTCACCTGAAATATTAGCAAATATCAGAGATTATTATGTAAAAATATATTTTACTGAATCTGCTATTGATTTTCCACAAATTATTGATTATTTAAATAAAAATAAAGATGTTGAAATAAAAAAAATTAGTCAAATGATTACAACAATCGATAATGATTTATCATTAGAAAATACAGTTATGGGATATGTTGAACAAGAATATTCAGAAAAAAAAGAATATCAAAATTATTATATAAATAATTTTATTACACAAACAACAACGCATGTATCATTGTATATAACCAGTATAAATGGTAAGGAAATAAATGTAAATAAAGATATTTCAGTTACTAGTGTATTAAAATTTAATTTACATCGAATCTTTGAAAATTTTATATTATCAGAAAAATATCCATACGTTCAATATCAACCACCAGATTCTGCAGGTTGGCATAAATTTAGAACAATAAATCCAGAATACGATAGAGATTCTATTCAATCAAAATGGTTAGAAACAAATCCATATGGAATTAGTTTTAAAATTAAAGTTGATATTAAAGGTGGATCATATAATAAATATATATCTGTTAAATTAAGTGAATATGGTAGATTAGAATATAAGACTCAATGGAAAGAAGAGGATGGTGCTACATTTGAAGATATCAACAGTACATTTCAATATATTCAAGATTTAATTACTAAAATAAATGATGAAAATAATTTCTTTAAAATATATGTACCCCAAAAGGCTGATTTTAAATTTGCATTTATTAATAATATTCAAAGTTTTCAATTACCAAGAAAAACGCCAATATCAGATAAAAATAAAAAAGATGTAAAATCATATATAATTGATCATAATGATCTATCTGATTTTTGTAGATTATTTTTTCCATACATTTCTGTAGTAATTCATCCGAGAAAAAGAGAAAGTAAAAATAAAGAAAAAAAGAATATTGAAGATGAATTAAGCAAATACGGTACGTATCTAAGATATAAAAGAGTTTCCAACTATTATAGTGAAATGAATATAGAAAGAAGAATAAGATATTTTTTGAAAAATTATGAATATGATGAGAAAGGTATGGTAAAAGAAATATCAAGTCAATTTAATTTAACCGATCAAATTGCATTACAACAAATTAGAGATACAAGAGATAAATACCCTTTCTTAAAAAAAGCTAGAAATATATTAAAAAAATTTGAGAATATTCCAAGAGCTAAACCATCTGGTGTAGAAGTAGATATTCAAGGTAAAACTGTTGAAAATTATAAAATACGTATCTCTGGTGCGAGATCACAGTGGCAATTAAATCAAATCTTAGAATTAATTAATGTAATTTTATATTTATATGTCGATGTATACCATTATAAGAATCCGGAAAGAAAATATATGATGGAAACATTAAAGTCATTAAATAATATTGCAAAACGTAGAAATAAAGTAGAAATCATATCTGAACTCATTGATGAAGTTCGAACAATTAAGAAAATGACAAAATTAGATAAAGATAGATTAGGATTCAAACCGGATAAGGGACAAAATCACTGGTCTAGAAATTGTCAAAATAGTGGTACTAAGAAAAGACAACCGACGGTACACACATCAGAAGTAGATTTATTAGCAAATGGATACACATTTAATCAAGAAACTAAAAATTATGAAAAAAAGGTTAAAATAAATGGTAAAGAACTTGTATTAAGAACAATTAAAATACCATCAGAAGATAAAAATATATATTATACTTGTGATGTAGAAACAAACAAAAAATATTCTTATATTGGATATTTAACTAAGAGCAAACATCCATCTGGATTATGTATGCCTTGTTGTTTTAAAAATGACTCATTTAATACTAAAAATAAAAATAAAAGAGATATTAATGAAAAATGTGCGAATAATGGTTTAATGGAAAGTAATGCAGAAGTCAAGAATGTAAAATTAGATAAGATATATATATTACAAGAAACAAATAAAGTTCAAGAAGGTCGTTATTCTTTTTTACCAGAGTATATGGATTTATTTTTTAATAAACTTGTAGCTAACGATAAAAGTATTAAAAATCATTATTTGGTACAATCAAAATCAGGGTATTTTTTTAAATATGGTATAGGTAATCAAAAAATACCATATATAAGTGCAATCGCTTCTTCATTAGAAGTAGATTATCAAGAATTATTAGATGGTGCATTTAAAAATATTGATGATATTCTTTTTACATGTTTAATGAATGGAGAAATTAAATTAAGATTTGGTGATATTGAAACATATAAAAATTACATATACAATGGTTATGGTGTAACACATGAGTATATCGATGATTTAATATGTTATGTGTATAATATTAACACCTATGTATTTGAAAAGAGAGTATCTAAAAGAATAGATAATGATACAAATCAATGGATTAAATACGATGATTACTTATTATTATGTAAAAACATAGAAAATTATAATGATTATAAAGTAAAGAAAAACATAATATTAGTAAAAGATGATATGATATATTTTCCAGTATTTAATTTACAAAAAGATTCAGCAAAAAAAGAAAAATATATGAATGTAATTAAATTACATGTTTTTAATGAAAAAGAAGAAAATAATATTATAAATAGGGTAAACAAGTATTATGTCCTAAATTGTTTACAAAATACTAAATTAGCAACAAGTATATTTTTAACAGCCAGAGAGGTGAATAATAAATTAGATCCATCATATATTAATATAATTGGTCAAGTTGTTGATTCTAGATATAAATGTAGATTTTTAATTTTAAATAAAAATAATAGTAAAACTAATTTTTTATTTCCAGTGCAACCATCAGGATGTATAAATAAAATACCTATTTATAAAAATTATATTGATTTTATGAATACTATAAACACTAGTATGAATTTTATTGATACCTTAACTAATTTAGATGTTAAAGTAAAAGGTGTTACATATAGTCAGAAAATTAGAGATAAATATATGGTATCTGGATTATATATTCAAGAAAATATTATATTACCTGTAACTATAATTCGTATGGATGAATTAGAAATTAAAAAATTTGCAAAAGAATATAAAATTAAAAATTTTATGATTGTTACAAAAAAGGAAGATGATATTATTGATCGTGAAATATTAAAAGGTCCTGAGAATATAATAGTAGATGATAGAATATTAAAAGTAAATAAAGTTGAATACATAGAAGAAGGTTATTCTAGGTTTAGATTGGAATTAAGTGAATTATTATCAAATAATGAAAAAATAAAAACAGAATTAGATACATTGTGTAATGAAATGAATGTAACAAAAGTAAAAGAATATATTTTAAAGTTAATAAAACAAAACAATCTTATAAATTTGATACCTAAAATACCTAAATTAGATAATTATAAAATAACTAATTTTAGACAATTATGTAAATTAGATAAAACATGTTCTCATATTCACTGTGGTAAATCTAATAATAGTAAAACTTGTCAATTACAAATAACAGATGATATATTAGAGCAATATATTAAACGATTAAGTAATGAAATTGTATATAATATTATTAAAAGACAAGAAATTTTAAAGAAATATCCTTATGCTGTAGATTATATATATAATTATGATTATTTTTCTAGTAAGAACAGTGAAAAAATAATAAAAACTAGTAATTTAACAATTGATAGTATATTAAAAGAAATATATGGTGAAAATAATATACCTAATATTGGTAAGAAAAGATTAGTAAAAGTAAATGCTGAAACTGAATTATTTCCACCAAAGATATTTGGTAACAAAATAGAGCAATTGGTTAAAAAAGATAATGGATTTTATAGAAGTATTATTAATGGTCTTTATTGGATAAAAAATCCATTATTAGAAATAGAATATAGAAATTTAGGATATGATAGTACATTACAAAATGATATTATTAATTTATTCAAGGGTAAAATTATTCAATGGTTATTTGAGGAAAATAATCTACAAAAATTATATTCTAAATTTAATATTAAATCTATTCCTCAGTTAAAAGAAAAATTAGTATCTCAAGATCCATTAGATAATATGTATAAATATGAATTATTTATTTTATCAGATATATTAAATTACAAAATTATAGTGGTAAATCAATATGATGAAAAAGTCTTAGAATTTAGTGCTAATAATAATTTAGATGTAATTACAATTAAATATGATATATATAATAATATTATTACTAAATTTTATGTTATATATAATATATGAATCACAACGGAGGATTTCCGCCTATTTTTGAAGGAGGTAAAAAAGAAGTAGTACAACGTGAATTTAATGCACAAAATGTATTAAGTCTAAATCAAATTCTCACTAATAACAAATCGAACAAAGTATTAATTAGACGAGAAGAACCAATTATATTTAATGTAGTTGATAATAAACCAAAGTTTAAGAATAATAAATATTAAAATAATTTTTTTATTATAATATTTATAATATGGATGATAAAAATATATTTTCAGATAATTTTATTGCAAATGCTATAATTAAAAGTGAGTTTTTGTTAGAAAAATACAAATCAGTAATTGAAAAAATTAGTCAAAATAAATTTATTATTGAAGCACCTACATCAGATTTAGATCCATATTATATCATTAAATCTGATAAACAAAATAAAATTACATTTAAAGCATCTTACATTGGTAAAATTATTCCAATAGAAGAAAAAGATACTAATGTAATATCAAATATATATATCAATTGGGCATGGTGTGATACTACACTAAGCAAAGCATCTAAAGTAAATTTGATAAAAATATTTAAATATTTTTTAGATCGTGAACCAAGTGAAAATTCTACTATATTTAACAAAATATATACGGCATTTATTCAAAGTATTATTAAAGTAGATGAAAGATTTTTGCAAGTATTGTTAAATGCATTATTACATTTGATGAAACATATATTTTACATATTAATTAAGAAAGATGATATAACTGAAATATATTTGATTAAAGAAATAATAGATTCATGAAAATGGTTTTATTTCCCAATAGGGACAAAATATAGTATTATTCTCATATTTTAAAAGGTATAACATCATTCGACGATGAAAATCTTGTGGTTCATTTACATAATTATAGAATTTAAAATTACATGATGATATATCTCCATGTAATGATACATCAGGAGATATATCATCATCTGGATATATCAAATCTTCAATAATATACAGACCTTTTGTTTGATATTGGGTATTATGTTTATTTAGTTCATATGTATTACCATCTGATTCAACAACAAAATCATATAATTGATTATTATGTATACCATAATAATATAATTGACGTTTTATTTTAATATGATTTGGATATTCATTTTGCTTTGGTTTTTCTTCCATATATTTTTTGCAAGCGATTTCTTGATCTTCGATTGTATATGCACAATGAGGATCATCATAATTATGACATCTTTCAAAATATGATTTTGTAAATAATGAGTACATATTTATGTGGTGATCAACATTTAGTTTATATTTATTAATATCATCATATGTATAATTCTTAATTTGGCTTAATGATTGATTATAATGTTGAATAGTAAAAATATTATATTCTTGGAAATGACTATTAATTTTATCTGCGTTGCATATGGACAATAGTAAAAATATGATTAACATTTTTATTTAGGTTATCATTATTATTGATATAATAATGGTAATTCAATTTTTAAGAATAGGACTAATCCAGTCCTAAAAATGTACGCCCAATCTTACTAGTTATAAACATAGCAAATCCGGCGGCAATTTGTGCATAAAATACGGGAGTTCTCCTATTACAACATAATAAATAAAAGGATAAGCCTGCAAAAAGTAAGAAACTAATCCAGAACAACTTTGTATAATTATCCATAATATATATATTATCTAAATATAAAAAAAGTGCCAAATTAAAAGATTGGTGCTAATCTAAAAGATAGGTGGTTGCATCAAATCTTCAGTCTTGTATTCTACGAATTTATATTCTCCATTAAATATATCTTTTTTTATCTTAACTATTTCGTCATTAAATATTTCTCTTTTATTAGGAATATCTATTTTAATTTCATTGTTATTAAGATCTCTTTTAGATACATAGTATTGAAATTCGGTAGATCCTAAATATTTTGGTCTACCAAATAATGATATAATATTATTAGAATTACTTGTCTCAACTAAATATCCTTTCATTTGATATGGTGGTGGATATCCTCTAGTAGGATATCTAAAATAACCATTGCCGTATAACATTGGATTATCACGTGTAATTACCGTAGGTTGATTAGTATATCCTCTTTCAGTTATTTCACGTGGAAAATAATAATCAGAATCAGATCTTTGTTCAGGTGGGTATAAAGGATCGGTTAAAACACGATAGTCTCGATTGTAATTTTGATATGAGGGTAGGATGGCATTGGCTACTTGAGGACATGCAGGACATTCACATCTATTATTATTATTATTATCAATTATAACAGGATCAGGATATAAAATACTGCTAGATTCACCTAAGTTTGACCATGGTTCTTTATATTTAATTGCATAGATAGCAGCAACAAATAAGGTAATTCCTAAAATAGGAACAAATAAATCATTACTAAGTTCTTTCATAATACTAAAAAATAATAAAAATATAAATTATGGATAAAACTGAATTAAAGATTTTTCATATTGCAGGAATAACTGAATTATATAAAAATGATTTAATTGAAAAATTAAAAAAATTAAAAATATTTGTTATATGTGATTTAGATATAGAAACAGAGAAAATTTATAAAAATAAAGAAATTCAATCTAAAATAAAAGAATTAGATAAAGTTACTGTTGCAAAAAAGAAGAAATTAGAAGGTGAAATTAGTTCTATATGGAAAGATAAATTAGATGATTATGTTAATAAAACAATAAAAGAGAATCAAAATTCATATGCATTAATATTCATTGGGAATACTATTAACATTAAACAAATGAAATGTAAAGTAATTATTAAAGCAGATAATAAATTTTTCTTAAAAGTAAATTTGAAAGAGAACGCACAAGAAATTATTAAATTTAATCTTAAAAAATATCATGATGATATTGTAAATGGTGAATTTCCATTAGATTATATTAAATTAGAATACTTAATTAATAATAGAGAAAACTTACAAAATAGCTATCAAAAATTAAACTACAATATAGGACCTATGGAAAAAATCTACAATTTTTTTGAGAACGGAATCAATGAGAAAAAACCTGACATATTATACGTTGTATTACCAGATGAATATACAAAAGATATTTTATGTAAGAAAAAGGTATATGGATTTACAGAGGATTGGATAGCATTATCTAGTGTAGTAACTGGTATAGAAAGAGGTTATGCAGATGGCATGCCATATGTAAAAGAAAAGACAAAAGGTTCATTTAAAAAACTACACATACCTTGTTATATATATGTAGTACCGTCTATAAATTTTCTAAGTGATAGTAATACTAAATTTCATCAAAATGCAAATAAAAAAATAAAAATTATTAAAAGTTTACATATAGAAGATATATATGAAAAATTAAAAGAAATGAAAATTAAGTTTAATTAGTTTATTGACACTGATACATATCACCGTAATTAGAATTATATGTCCAAGATTTTACATAATTAGATTTTCCGGTAATACATGAGCAAGTACCGGTAAGTATCGATACATTACGATCAAAATTATCTGCTGGGCAATTGGTCCCAGTTAAACCTAATAAATCAGGGGACATTACATATTTAGCAGCTGACATTATTGCTGGCATTTGTACGGGTGAAGTTGGAGGAGTAAAATGCTCTATTTTTTGCATACATTATATAAAGAAAATAATTAAATTAATTATTTAACAATAAATAATTAGTTAGATGCTAAATTTTTATTTCCATAATAAAACTATGGAAATAGGTATTGTTAGTTTATATCCAAAACTAAAAGATATAGAAAAATTAGCAAGTTCAATAAAAATAATAGGGCATATACCTCATATTATAGATTTAGCACATACACATCCAGACAAAATATATTATTATATTAAAAATTCAAATATAAAACATTGGATATTTAGTGGATCTCCGTTATCGGTAATAGAAAAAAATTCACCTCAAATACCAATGGAAATATTTAGGTTGATATCAAAAAGATTTATGTTCATATGCTATTCATTAGAATCTGTGATGTTTCAACTAAAATATCCAATTAGTTTTAGAAAAGAATTAAAAAAAGAAATATTTAAATTAGATATAAATAAAAATAAAATAAAAAATACCAATACTGAATATTTATTTAATCATATAAATTTTCCTATGAAAGTATGGAGAAATCATTATGGGTTCGTACCTAGTAATCTTATTAAGAGTAATTTATTATCAAATAGTAATTTATCGGAAGTTGCATCATATGAAGGAGAAAGTATGATTCTATTATACAAAAATAGTATATTAATTCAATATCATCCAGAAAGAACATTAGATGGAATAATTTTAATTAAAAATTGGATAAAACATTAACTTAAAACATAAATAACATAATTAAACATAATTATGTTCCAAGTCTTAGTAATAAAAGAAAATGTTTATGATAATTTCAAACAATCTTTATGGAAAGATAAAGAAAGAGTTAAAGAATTTATGACTGTAATTAATACAACTAATTTACAACAATCATTAAATACAGTTTTTAATCCAGAATATACCAGAGAAAAGATGGATTTAAATACGGTTGATATTTTATACACAAAAGAACATACATATCAATTAGTCTATGACAATGAAAGTGAAAATGAAAATTATATAGCATCCGTAATAAATTACAAGAGAAAACCTATTAAGGGTACATGTGTATTAGTTAAAATAAAGATACGCGATATCAATGATAAACTAGAGTATAAAGAAGCAGAAATGGATATAGATATTGATGTAGATTTTATTATCAAAGATTTATTTTATCATATTGGATATAAGATTAATAATACAATAGAAGAGATAGAATATGACAATAAATATAATATTCTAGTTGATGATAATAAAATGAAAGAATTAAGTAGTTATGAAATAAAATTATTTGGAATACCATTTAAACTATGGTATAGAGAAGGTAAGCTAGATAAATCTACAAAAGTATTATCATATGTTAACGATCTTGGATTATTTTTAAATAAGAACATTACCGAAGTATATGTAACATGTTCAGTATATCCTCAATGTAAATGTATGTCTTTGACTAAAGATATGTTAAATCAATTTATTGATTTAATTACATCATTTCCAGATGAAGGTGAATTAAAAGAAATTACAGTTGCATATAACTTTGCAACAAAAAATCATAGATCTGAAAATGTATATATAATGTTTAGTGATTTTTATTGGAAAGTTATGAAATTTGAAAAATAAGAGAAAAAGTTTTTACGTTAAAATATATAGATTAATAAATAAATAATAATATATGAACAAAGAAGAAATGAAAGAAGATATCATTAATGATATAAACAAATTGATTAAAGATAGTAAAGAGGAAAATATAAATGAATTATTTAATGGTACTATAGAAAAAAAACAAGTACAACAAAATCCTCAGATAATGCAACAAAATCCTGCAATGATGCAACAAAATCCCCAAATGATGCAACAAAAAGCACCTATGCAACAAATGCCTCCGCAAATGATGCATCAAATGCCTCCGCAAATGATGCAACAAATGCCTCAACAAATGATGCATCAAATGCATCCGCAAATGATGCAACAAATGCCTCAACAATTATCACCACAGCAACAACAACAAATGCATCAACAAATGATGAATCAACAAATGTTACAAGGAATGAATCCTCAAATGATGCAAAGATTACAACAAATGAATAATCCTAATATGGTAAAGGAGCATTTAGCAAATCAAAATAATTCATCTGATGGAATTAGTAAAATGATATTTTCCCAAAGGGATTCATTAGTATTATTTTTATTATACATTATTTTATTAACACCTCAAGTAAATAGCGTAATGAATAAAATTCCATATACATCTGACTATAATAATTATCCTGGATATTTAGGTATACTATTGAGAGGTATAATATTTATTAGTTTATACATCGGTATGAAAAATCTAAATTTATTGTAAATAATTGAATAATTAATTATTTATAATAATTGAATTATTTATATCATAAAACACAACTATACTATAATAATATAATACTAATAACAATATGAGTATACTTATAAATATTGACGAATGTATTAATAACTATTTATGCGGGGAAGTAAATAATCCACTACTAAAAAAGGTTATTGAAGAAGAAATTATTTATTCAAATAATCTTGAAGAAATCTTAAAGAAATATTTTAATGATGTTGTTGAATCAGCAAATTTTAATGACAAGTTAAATAATTTGAGTAATCTAATTAAAAATACATCGGTAGATACCAGAAATTCATTAAAACAGGTAATGTGTAATACATTTATTGAATTATCATCGGATCAACATATATTTCTTATCACCAGTATTAATGATAATATTAAAAATATATTTGAATTACTTGCGGATGATCCTTCAATTGTACAAATATTAAAATATATTATTTCAGGCTTAGCCGTAAGCTTAGATAAAGAAGATTATGTTATTAAATGTATTGATGCATGTAAATTAATTAATAGAAATCTGTCAAACCAAGTTATTATAGAATATATTAATAATAATAAAGTTGAGTTAGTTACAAATGATAAATTATTAACATATTTTATAGAATATGTTACTAATCTTAAAGATATGTCGGAGAATTTATATTATTATAAATTAAAAGAATTAATGGCAATAAAAGTTGAATCTATTAAATCAGATATATTAGATAAGTTAAAACTTACCGATATGAATTTTGCATTTGAAATATATAAGTTAGGGAAAATTATAATTGGTAGTAAAGTAAAATATCAAGAATTTAATGTAAAAATAAGTGGATTAACAGATGAACAATTAGAGTACATTGTTAAAGCAATTCATACATGTATTATAAAAAAGAATATCAGTCAAGCACAAACAATATTAGCAATTGTTTTTTATTTGACAAATGATAAATTAAGTAAATTTATTGAATATTATAATAAATCATTATTATTACGTGGAAATAATCCAGATGTATTATCAATTGAATATGAGTTATGGAATATTAATGATCAATACGATAAAATAATAAATAATGGTTTATTTGTGTCGTATAATCAAATTATTAACAATATTAAGTATTCAAATATTATTAACAATGATTTGGCAAAAATTAAAATTAAGAATTCTAATGTGAGAATGAATGATGTGAATGTTAAATTAGTAAATAATAATGAAAATTCAGAATATGATTCTATTAAACATCATCCCCAAATTCAAGAATATATTGATGGATTAAATAAATATTTTACAGTTAGGTTATCTCTTCAAAGTATCCAGCATGATATGGATAAATCAAAAATAAAAATTAGAACACCGATGGGATCTATTAATTGTTCATTAGTATTTGGATCTATTTTATTACATTTAAATGATAATGATAGAACAATTAAAGAATTATCTGATATGTTAAATATGAAGGAAGATGATGTAACTAAAAGAATTAATTCTTTAATTAATTATAATATTGTAATTAAATTAAATGATGCATATAAATATGTACCTGCATATGGTGATATTGATTGTGAATTAATTAATGATATTACTGAACATCCCGTATCAATCGTAATTGATAGATTTACTGATATTTTAATGACAATTGAATCAAGAATAGTGAAAGAAGTAAAACCAAATAAAATGAATAAGATGGAGTTGGAGAGACGTATTCAAGAATTTTTGGGTGAGTCATTTCTTAGAAATATATTTTATGATCGGTTGGAAAGTCTGAAAAAGAGATATTATGTGAAGGAGGTCGATTCTATTATTGAATATGTGGTCTAGAAAATTGCTAGAAATCCATAATTTCTGATAATTTTTATCTTGAATAAAAATTGCTAAAAATCCCTAATTTTTGATAATTTTTTACATCGTAAAAAATTGATAATTTATTATTTTACATCAAATATGTATTACTTTATTAAAAAAAATGAAGAATCCTTTATATCCTTCAAAATTAATAGACAAGACTACCATATCTAATTATAACAAATGTTATGTTATTACATTAGAAAAAACATATATACCTGAAATTTTTGATCAAGAAATAGATCAATCCACAATAAATAAGATCAAAGATCATTATAAATTATCTTTGATCCCTATGTGGATAATTAAGCATATTCCTGAATATTATAAAAAGTTTATTATGTTCGAATTATGTGAAGATGATTTGATAAAATTTAATTTTTCTGATAAAGATTTAAACGATAATCCGATTGTGTATGATTTATCAAATGCATGCATATTTATTCCAAATCATAATTGGTTTTGGTTTCATCAATTTATTGAAATATATTTATTCGATGGATTTAAAATGTTACATAATTATTTATCGAATGAAACACTAGCTACATTAGATATCCCATTTGATAATATATTAATAGAAATACAAAGAAGTATGGATGTAAAATATTGGAGTAATGTAAATAAGTGTATGATTAATATTACATCTCCTTGGTTAGAACGTGATATTAATTTTAGTGATGCAAAAGAAATTAGTATTAATACACAGAAACAATTGACTGATAAATGTAATGATTATCTTCAAAATATTCATAATAAAAATAAATATGTTGATGCTAGTTCAGGAATTAAAACAAGGAAATATAATTTATATTATATTGAAGAAACAACTAATCTAAATTTAGATAATGTACTTGATAAACTAGTTAGTAATGAAATTAATAATAATATTAAAGATAATATTATTAATAAGGGATTGATATCTAAAAAATATTGTCATCAATTTATTAAGAATCCTAATATAGTATCTTATATTAATAGTACTGTTAAGACGTTTAGTAAGAATTTTGGATATACATGGTTAATGATGTATTTAGAAGAAGGTATATTAAAATCTAAAATCAAGGAAACGGATCGATGTGTATTTACATTGGAACAAGCAAGAAATTTACCTTTTGATAATCTTAATCCTAATGTATATATACCATTGATGGTAGAAAAGACATATATTAATTTTATCGGTGGATACAAGAGTAATAGTAATAATAATAAGATAGAAATATCTGATATTAATACATTTAGAAATCGATTGAAAATATTTATTACTAATACTGATATTGATGTATTTAAAAATATGGATTGGACAAATATTGCAATTAGTGGGAGTGTAATTCCTGCAACATGTAGGAAAATAGATCCAATGGAAAGAGATGGAAATTATTCTACATCTAGATTTTTTGATGCATATTATAAAGATTCAGATATTGATATGATGTGTGATCTTCAAGATTATAAATTATTTATTAATAAAATTAATTATGTTGCATCTATATTTAAACAAAATATATTGGAAAAATTTCCTGAATCGGATAATCCAATCCAAGTAGATATTACAAAAAATGCAGTGATTCAAGTATCTAAGAAATATATTAATGAAAATTATAATGGTATATTCACAGATGTTGATGCATATAATAAATATTGTGAAATTAAAAATAATGAAACTAAACAGACTGATTCTAAATATGCTATCATAGATAAAGTAGTACCATTTGAGCAATTTAAATATTATGTATATAATAATGATGAAATTAAAGAACCATTAGTAGGAGAAAATATTAAATTTAATATTAGCTCACAACATTTAAAGCGTAAATTTGAAATATTTAGAATTAAATATAATTTCTTAGCAACAGTATCTCGATTTCACTTGCCTTGTGTCAGAGGTTATTATAATGGTACTGAATTATATTTATTACCATCAGCAATTTCAGCATTACTTACTAATAAGTGTATTGATTATAAATATTTTGCGGGAGTTAGAAGTCCATTTGATATTTTATTAAAATATGTATTCAGAGGGTATACTATTTTCTTAAATAAAAAAGAAAGTGTCAAATTATTTGAATATATTAAAAATTCAGATAAATGGAAAAATATGTATGATTGGCAAGATCATTATAAATTATCAACATTTCAAACTTATTATTAAAATCCATTTGTACTATTAAATACAAATGTACATTATTATGAAAATAGAAAATATGTTGAACATAATATGATATCACCGATTATTTCTAATTTCGGTTATGTAATTCCTTTACATACGTGAAGATTTAATCACTATATAATACATACCAACTTCTTTCTAAATAATGATTAACCTCAGATTGCCATACAGATATTTCATCTAATAAAATTTCATAAAAATCAATTGAATATCTTAATATTCTAGACTTGTGTACTTTAAACATACCATAATAGTTACATTTTATCCTTGAGTTACCAATTATTTTATCTTGGGGTATCCTTCCTAATTTATTATTAAGCCAGTTTCCAAATGGTCTTACAGTTGATAGTACAAATACATTATTTGGATCATATGATCTATTTAATTTATACTCTGCATTATGTAAAGATATTTCAAAATTCATATCAGTATTATCAACACTACCACCATAAAAATATATATTATCATAACTACTTAATATTTGATTAAATAGTTCTTTTTTATGATCTACATATTGAGAAGATGCATGTAATGAATATATAAAATCAGGTAAATTATCATAGTTATTAATTACATGGAATAAATATGCATATGAATCCCATCCTAAATTTTTAATGTTAATTATGAATACGTTTGTTGCATTTTTTGGAATACCAGTAGGGATATCATCTCCTTTATTATAAATAAATACTTTAACATTCTTTATATTAATAAATGGTTTTAATACATTAGACATATCAGGCTCTTTAAATCTAGTAAATATGATATGATATTCAGTGAGTGTTTCTTCTAAAAATTCAGTATGTAATTTATATTTCTTGTATAATACTACAAATATTAAAAATATAAAAAAATATCGAATAATATTAATATCCATATATTAATATTATAAATAAAATTTTTCGAGTTTTAATAACTACGTCGTCTTTTTTTAATTCATAAATTAAAAAATCGACATCTGCAAAACTTTGTTTTGCTATGTCGTCAACTCAAAAATCTCATTTTTGAGTAGCGACGCACGTTAGTTTTGTTTTACAAAACTAACTACGTCGTCTTTTTTTAATTCATAAATTAAAAAAATCGACATCTCGTTATTAAACTCGAAGAGTTTAATAACTCATGTCGTCCAGTGATTCCCACACACCACACAATTTACAAACGTAGTTGCAGGTTCATCCGCACTACGTGTCTGAATAATTTCAATTGTACACCTTCTTTTATGACACTTATAACATTCATAGATATCTGTAGTATAAATATTGTTCTTTTTATCTTCAATAAATTCATTCTTTTTCATTACCTCATCCCATACTTCTGGATGTCTCTCCTGTGGTGTTTGGTATAAATACTTTTTAATATTATTAACATCTACAAGATGAATTTTATTATCTTGATACAATTCATTTATTTGAGCCAGAATTAAGCTCTTTAAATTATCATGATTAACCGAGTTTATATCACAAAAATCTTTACAATAATCTGTTACAGCATCAATAATTACAATAATTTCTGTTTCATCATAATATTCACCAAGTTTATCATGGTATTCTTTAGTAATTTCTATTTGATCTTGTGGTTCTGACATTTTTATTATATATATTTAATTGTTTATCTGAAAACAATTTCTTTTTCAAATTTAATGGATAATTCTCTTTATAGAGAAGAAGATATAGAAGCAGTTTCTGGAAAAATAAAAGAAATTATGAAAATAGCAGATAAAAAATCTAAAGATACATTAGAGCCAACATATCAAGAATATGTAGCTGTTTTCAAACATATATCCGAATATATTAAAACTAATAATCGTATTGTGTATGGTGGAATAGCTTTAAATGAAATGTTAAAAGATAAATCACCTAAAGATGTAATCTATGAAGAATATTCTGTAAACGACATAGAAATTTATTCCCCTGATCCAATTGATGATATAATGAAATTATGTAATATGTTATATGAAAAAAAATATAAATTTATTGATGGTAGAGAGGCAGAGCATCCAGGAACCTTTACTATTTTTGTAAACTTTGAAAAATATATTGATATTACGTATGTTCCTAAAATTATTTATAATAATATGCCAACCATAAAAGTAAATGGATATCGATTAATTCACCCTGTTTACATTATTACAGATACATTGCGTGTCTATACCGATCCTCTTACAAGTTATTTTAGATTAGACAAATCATTTCTTCGTGGGAATTTATTATTAAAAGTTGCAAACTTTAAACCACAAAAAGGGAGTATAAATCAACCAAAACCAACTGATTCTATCAAGTTTATAATGAATACAATTATTCCAAAATTATCTGAAATCCAAAATATTATATTTGTTGATGATATTGCATATAATTATTATATGAATCAACCCGTAACTGAAATAAATCACATTGGACTCATTGTACCTAAAATTAAGCATAATGCAAAAATAATATTTAATTTATTATTAGATGCAGTAGCACATATAGATATAAATTTTAAAGAAAAAATAAAGGTTGAAGAATATAATATATTTTTTCAATTCTGGGAACATAGGATTGTAATTAGTTATAATAATAAACCGATACTTACTATTTATGAAAATAAAGAAAAATGTTTACCGTATATACCAATAGAATATAATTCTAGTAAGATTAATATTGCAAATTTTACATTAACTATTTTATATTATTTAATTCATTATAATTACAATGGTATTTATAAATTAAGTGTAAAAGAATATGAAAATAGAATAGGAAATCTATTGGATGAAAAAAATACATATTTAACCAAAAATAAAAAAACAGTTTTAGATGATACTAAATATAGCGAATTTCAAATAGAATGTCTAGGAACTACTATCGGATTTCAATATAAAAATAGATTAAAGACTGCAGCTAGATTAGAAAAGGGTGGTGTAATTGTATATAGATATAATCCTGCAAATCAAAATAAAAGTACCTTATCTAAAGAATTTAAATTTCCTAATGAAGCAGGTACATTGATAACAAATAAAGAGTTGAAACTAATTCACTTTTAGAAAATTGAAAAATATAATTATTATAATTTTACATAATAACAATTATATTCTACAATGGATTACATAATAAACGATAAGCATACCCCATATTTTTCTGTTAAACTATTAGCAGTGAAACAAAGTATAGATAATGGTCTCACTTGGACCGATTATAAAGTAACGCAAGATACTAAAGATCAATTATGGTACGAAACGTATTATCTTATAAATAATAAACATTATCATCCAGATGAATTTATAAGTTATATGAATAATATTAGAAATAATAACAGAGATAGTATTTTTAAGGTATTTTTTAAATATATATTTTTCAATCACCCTATTGATAATGAATATCAAAATATTTTTACTATTAATAAAAATGATATCAAAATTGAAATTAATTAATAATATAAAGTTATCTTTGTAGAGTAAAATAAATACTCCAATGTTATTAGCTACTATATTAATGTCGGTCTTTAGTTTTGTATTAATTATCAATCAAATTTTTGAAATTAAATGCAGTTGTAGACAACGTAAGACTGAAAAAACAATTGATTCAGAATCGAGTGAGGAAATATATACTAATCAAGTAAATGCATGTGAACCAGATCAAGTTTGTAGCAGATCTTGTTCTTGTTTTAAATTAGAACAAGATGATGAAGATGAATATAAAGATATGCCTCCTCTTGTATCTTCACATGAAGCTAATGAATTAGATGTATATAAATCACAATCAGATATAGAACACAAAAATTTAGATACTAGTGATAAAATAAAAAAAATTAGTATTAGTAATATAGAAGATCGTAATGATGATGAACTTAAGCAATTAGTAAGAGATCTAAAAGATATAATCGTAAAATATAATTTTAATGTAGAAGTTGATATATTTAATACATAAAGACAAATTAATATAAAATATTGAAGCACCTATAGCTCAATTGGTAGAGCACTTGTCTTATGAGCAGGAGGTCGTGGGTTCGATTCCCACTAGGTGCATCACGTCTTTTTAAAGGCGATCATACACTTTGATATGATCGGTTATAAAAATAAAGGCGATTAAAATTAATATTTTAATCGCCTTTGTAGCTCAGATGGATAGAGCGCTCGCCTTCTAAGCGAGAGGCCGTGGGTTCGAGTCCCACCAGAGGTAGTTCTTAATAGAGCGATCATACTTTATGATATGATCACACTATCAGTTTTAAAAAATTGAAAATAAATATTAATTTATCATGTTATTATATTATTATATATTATAATGAGCGAAGCATTGCTTAACGCGGCAAACGATAATAATTATGAAGAATGTTTAAATATAATTAATACATGGTCAAACAATATTAATGTTAACATTCAGAATCCGAATGGGATTACACCAATGATGTATGGTTGCATGAGAAAAAATATACTGACAGTCAATGCCTTATTATTGATGGGAGCAAATGTTAATATTCGAAATGATAGAGGTCAAACTGCATTAATGGTTGCAATTGAATATCATGATTTTGATATTATGCTTTTGTTAATAAACGCAGGGACAAATATAAATATCAAAGATAATAATAATATGAGTGCAATCGATTATTATAGAGAAAATTTTAATCAAATACATCAGATACATTTTGATCGGGGATATGATATTAATTATATAACTGATCATTATAATCCATTTGCAAATAATTGAAATTTATTTTATAAAGTACATTATCAAATATAGATATTAGTTAAAAAAACATAAAAAAATATAAAAAAACATATAAAATGGATACAGATAATGGGTTAGCAATAGGTATTGTTACATTTTTTGCAGTTCTTATTATATCTGTATTTACGTATATGTGCATTAGTGAGTATAAAATTGCATGTAAAAAAAATGATCAAACAGAACGTCTATTGGATGTAGATACCGTCAAATACTAATCCCTGGATAATTGAAAATTAATTAATTTAATAATAATTGTATTAAATTAATAAATCATGGATGAAAACTCTATTATTGAACCAAATGAAGATAATCACATAATAGAAAAAAATGATGATAATTTAAAAAATATAATATTATTATTTAATCTACAATCAAAATTAAATACTGATATTAATCAAAAAATAGAAACAATAAAAACAAAAATATTAGATTTGACTATACAAAATCATAATTTGTTAATAAATATTAACAAAAAAATAGATAATAATATATTTTATAATTATATATTTTTTGGAATAAGTATAATTGCTACGGCAATTGTTGGTTTAATAAAAAATTGAAATGTAATTAAGTAGTTGTTATTTTATAAAATAAATAATAAAAGATGTCAGATGAATTTATTAATCTATGCATGAATAATGAATTGGATAAAGCCAAAGATTATTATCAAAATAATAAAGATATAGATATAAATAAAATTATATATGATACAAACACAAGTGATGTACAAGGTCCATATAGTTTATTTGAATGTATGTGTATCATAAATAATATTGAAATTGTAAAATGGTTTTTTGAATTAGGGGTATGTCCATATAATTATAACAATGGATTCGTAAGTGCAAGTCAATATAATAACATTGAAATTGTAAAATATTTGTATGATAACAGAAGAAAATATCCATTAGATTTTCAGACAGCTTTTTTAGTTGCTTGTTTACAAGGACATTTTGAATTAATAAAATGGTTATATATGAATTCAAATCATAAAATAGATTTACATATAAATAATGAGACACCATTTTTATATACATTAGGAGAAAGTCATTTGGAAATTGCAAAGTGGTTA
>Ga0114971_10000338_pt1 | contig 30107 bp, 43 predicted proteins | sample M_140625_MF_Meta_FD_87320 | JGI IMG/M metagenome (GOLD analysis project Ga0114971, IMG submission 87320) | Freshwater microbial communities from Lake Montjoie, Canada to study carbon cycling - M_140625_MF_MetaG | ecosystem: Environmental > Aquatic > Freshwater > Lake | place: Lake Montjoie... | reverse complement strand
TGATCACCATCCTCGTCTCCCTCCTCATCGGCTTCATCGGCGGCTTCTACGCTGGCGTCAAGAACGCCAAGTCCGCCAAGGTCGAGAAGGCCGTGGACATCCTTAAGGCCCTCAAGGGCAAGTAAGCCGTGCGCGCGCTCCTGGTCATCTCCCTCCTGATGGCCGGGTGCTCAACGTCTCGCCCGCCCATCCCTGAGCAGCCGAACGCCCCGACCTCCGAGGGTATTGTGGCTACAGTCTCCAAGCAGTGGGACACCGCCGATCAGAAGGTCGCCGCTTCGGTCAGTATCGCCCGCGAGAACGCCGACCGTCCCGATATCGTCCGCTCTGAGACGTCCGTGGCCCTCTCGTTCCTCCCGCCCCCTGAACCTGGCGAACTCGCCCTTGCCCGGGCACGTGCCGCCAAGAATGACCCTAAGGAGGTCGCCGCCGCCACCGCCTTCGGCAAGAACCTGCTGGCCTCCATCGATAAGAACTGGGCCAAGGTCGAGGCCGACAATAAGGAAGCCCTCCGCGTCTCGCAGCTGAAGGACGCCCGCATTGCCGAACTTACCGCCGAGGTCGAGCGCGTGAAGAAGGAGGCCGCTGCTAACCTCTGGAGTCTAGCCGCAGTCGGGACGGCAGTAGCCGGTGCTCTGGCGATGGCGTTCCTGGGTCCCAAGGTGGGCATCAGTCTATTGCTTTCAGCTGGGGCAATCGGGGCATTCCCTTTCATCGTGGAGTCTGAGTACTTTTCCTACATCGTCGGGACGGCTATGGCCTTGGCTGCTGGCCTTGGCCTGTGGTATCTTTGGGATAAGGTAAAAGACGCCAACAACAAACCCGATGAGCAGCCCCCGCCCCAAGTCTGACCCGCCTGCCGTCCAGTACGGCGAGCCTCACTTCACCTTCCGCGTCCTCGGCAGGGTCAAGCCTACGCACGATCCGAAGTGCCCGACTCCTTTCGGCTACTGCTGGAAGGGCTTCGGCGATATACACGTGGACCCTCGGCAGTCAGAAGAGGAGTTGATAGACACAGTAGTTCACGAGCTTGTCCACGATGCGCTGCCATACCTCGACGAAGAGGCTGTTGAGAAAGCCGCCAACAGGATTGCCTCTGCCATGTGGAAACTCGGCTATCGTAGAACTGTGATTCAATGACCACCGAGACGTTTACTACGATCGTCGTCCCAGGCATTGCGTCCTTGGCTTACGCATCCGCAGGGGTGGCTTGCTTCTGCGTTGGTCGTCCTGCCCTTGGCGTCATGTGGGCCTGTTACTCCTGCGCCAATATTATGCTTCTAATGAGCGTCCGCAAATGAGTGCTCCCCTTGACCCTGAGTCCATTCCGAAGGAGCTGAAGGACGGCGTTGTGGCGGCAGTGATTGGGGCGTTTTCCATGGCGGCCAGACTTTTGCTTTCAGAAGAGAAGCATACCTGGGGCTGGGTGGCTCGCCGCGTCATGGCTGCTTCGATTACCGCCGCAGTCGCTGGTTACGCCCTGACCGAATACATCGCCAGCCCTGGTCTTCGGATGGGAGCCATCGGCGCACTGGCTTACGCAAGTCCTGAGGCCCTTGACGCTATGCTGCGGGCAATCAAAGCCCGGGCCGAACGTGAGGTCGAGAAGGTGTCCAAGCCTAAACCCAATGGCAAAGCCAAGCGATCGAAGCGCAAGTGAGGGAAACCTGCTGCTGGCGGTCTGCCTGCTGGTAGCCTTTGCTGGGCTGGCCTCTGTGACTACCGCTTATACGGCAGGGTTCGTCCTAGACCAGCTGCAGAACACTGACGCCATGGTTATGCTAGTGACCGATGGGGGCATTAAGTCGGACTCCAAAGAACTAGAGTCTAACCTCTCCTCGGCAACCTTAGCCCTGCAGTCCGTCCGCGACCTAGGGCTGGCCCTATCATTTGGATGCCTTGCCGTGGCCGTGGCGGGGGGTTTAAGGGTCTGGCGGGGTAGACAGCCATCCTAGCCCATACCCCCACCTCCTAGGGCATCCTAGGCGGGGGGCAGATTCCCCCTTGACGGAGCACCCGTGCCCGGGCATACCTTGCCTATCCCGCACAACATGAGCACACCCTCCGACCCGAACGCCGAGCTGTACGCGTTCATTTTCAATATGATTGAGAGCCAGCCTAGTTTCAAGGTTGGCCCGCGCAAGGAAGCCAAGGCCCCGCTGTCCCAGGCTATGCTGGCCCGCCCCTACAAGGGCATCACTCCTGAGTCCTACGCGGTGGAGCCGAAGATTGACGGCGTCCGCGTGATCGTCGAGGTCTGCCGTCAGACTCTGGCCGTCGCCATGAAGACCCGCAACGGCAACCCGCTTCCGTCCATCGCTCACCTCGGCGCATGGTTCGCCGACACTGCCAGCAAGCACGGCGTCTTCACCTTCGACTGTGAGGCCGTCTCCGGCGCTGACTTCTACGATTCTGTCGGTGCTGTCCGCTCTAACGACCGTGCCGAGGACGCGTTCCTCTGGCTGCTTGACGTTCCCGACGATGTCGGAACCTACCGCGAGCGCCGCACCGTCATGGCTCGCTTCACTTACTCCGACAAGGTTCAACTGGTCGAGTCCTTCATGGGCATCTCGCCTAACGATGCGTTCCGTCGCTTCGTCTCTCAGGGTTTTGAAGGAGCAATGATTAAGGACGCGGACGCTCCTTACGCTCAGGGCAAGCGCTCTAACGCGTGGCTCAAGGTCAAGGCCGTGGACGCTGAGGACTGCCCGGTAGTCTCAGTCCATGAAGGCGAAGGCCGTCTGGCTGGCACGATGGGACACGTAGTCGTCGAGAACAACGGTCGCCTAGTCCGCGTGGGCGGTGGCTTCACCGACGAGCAGCGCGCCACGATCTGGGCGAACCGCGACACCGTCATCGGCTCTTGGCTTGAGGTCACGTTCCAGAGCAAGACGCCAGATGGCTCAATGCGTCACCCTCGTATCCGAGGCGACAAGTGAGAGTAACGCCTACCCCTTTCCCCGCACATGAATAACAAAGAATACCACGCCAGCCCGGCGGTCAGTAACTCAAAACTGTCCCGCTTCCTTGAGTCTCCCCGACTCATGAACACCCCCCGCAAGAAGACCCCTTCCCTCCGCTGGGGTTCGCTTGTCCACACCATCATCCTTGAGCCTCAGCTCGTCGGCTCCGAATGGGCCGTGATGCCCGAGGGTCTCGACAAGGGCAAGGGAGCCAAGGCCCGCGAAGAGGAGTTTGAAATGGCAAGCATTGGTAAGGAGATCGTAAGCCACGACGAGTACGTCCAACTCTGCAACATCGCCAAGGCTGTGCAGGAGGACACTGAGGCTTCTACCCTGCTTTCAGGTGAAGGCGTCAACGAGGCTTCGTTCTTCTGGACTGACCCCATCACCGGCATCGAGATGCGCTGCCGTCCTGATCGTTACCGCGATGACGGCCTAATCGTAGACGCAAAAACTACCCCATCCATTGAGCACTTTGCTTTTAGGCGCAGCTGCTGGGAGTTTGGATATGACCGCCAGTCGGCCCTGTATACTGACGGCATCGAAATCGCTACCGGCAAGAAACCTACAGGCTTTGCCTTCATCGCCATCGAGGGCAAGGAAGCCCCTGAAATCTTCGTCCAAGTGTTCGTAATGACCGAGGCCGACATCGAAGTCGGACGCCGTCGCTACCGCAAAGGACTCGACCTGATGGCCGCTTACCAGACCACGCTGGGTATGGACCCGCAGGCTTGGCCTAAGAAGACCGGCCCCGGTGTCATCGAAGTGGACCTCTCTAAGTTTAACGCATAACCCTTCCCACCATGAGCACACCCGCAGTCCAGCCAAAGAATACCATCGAGCTAGTCCGCTCGCAGTCCCTCCAGGAGCAGGTCGCCAAGGCCCTGCCCAACGCAGAAGACGCCAGCCGCTTCATGCGCTGCGTCATCACCGCCTGTAACAAGAACCCGAAGCTGTGGGATTGCACCCCCGCCAGCGTGGCCTCGGTCATCCTGCAAGCCGCTCAGTGGGGTCTGATGCCGGACGGCCACCATGCCCACCTCATCCCCTACGGCAACGATGCTACCCTGCAGTTCGACTACAAGGGCATCCTTGCGCTGGTCATGCGCTCCGGCGAAGTGGCCCACATCCACGCCGACATTGTCTGCCAGAATGACAAATACCGCTTCAACCTGGGCAAGGTCGAGGAGCACGTCGTGGACTTGTCCAAGGATCGGGGCGAAGCCTACGCGGTCTACGCCATGGTTCGCTTCAAGGACGGTGAGACTGCCGCTATTCAAATGAGCAAGGCTGAGGTGGAAGCCATCCGTAAGGCCAGCCGCTCTGGTGCATCCGGCCCTTGGGCGACCTACCCGATGGAGATGTGGAAGAAGACCGCGTTTAAGCGCCTTGCCAAGTGGCTCCCCCGCTTGCCGCGTGACGTGCAGGAAGCCATCCACAAGGACAACGAGGCAGAGTACGGCCACCGCACGGTTGAAGGCCAGCCAGTCCAGCCCGCAGCTGAAGCCATCAAGGAAGCAGTGAAGAAGGCTAAGGCCACCGAACCAGAGGCCGTCGTAAGCGCCGACGAACCTATCGACATTTAGGCTAACGCAGGAGTGCCGTGTAGCCGGGCCGATCCTCGTAAGGGGGTCGGCCTTATTGTTTGCGTAGGTGCAGATACGACAGCAGAAAGTCTATCCATGCGACACGTCGTCATCCCAATTGCGGGATTTGCAAGGGCGGGCAAGGACACGATGGCCGATGCTATCTTCGACCACTTGGAGCAAGACGAGCCGGGCTACTCAGTCATCGTGATGAAGTTTGCCGACGCGCTGAAACATTCCCTCCAGGCTTCGCTAAACGAGGCGGGCGTGAAGTCAGATGTCTATACCGAAGACACGGCCAAGAAATCCGAACTGCGTCCATTGCTGGTAGCCTACGGCGAATACTGCCGGAGTCAGAACCAGAACGTCTGGGTGGATAAGGTCATCGAGAACATCAACACGTGGGCAGACGAGACTGTCGCTGACTCAGACTCCACCGGCTCGGTTGTCCTGATCCCTGACCTACGCTACGCCAACGAGTACCAGAAGCTAGAGGCCCTGTGCATTAAGCGCGGCTGGGCATACGTCCCTATCTACATCGAGCGCCAAGGCAATCTGCCAGCCAACAACGCCGAGGCTGAGTCGATTGGATTGATGGCCGCTCGCGGTTACTTCGCCAGGGACAATGCTCTGCAAGTAGGCTTCCCGGATGGTTCCGTCGAACTGATCAGCCAGTGGGCACGCAAGTTCACTCAGTCCATGAGCCTGTACCGATGAGCAACATCGTCAGGAAATGGAAGCGGTTCGCGGTGGTATCCTGTTCGCATGGGCATTTCATAGACCCGTCCGCTCAGAAAGGGGTGACTGATTTTATTAAGGCATTCCGGCCCCACCGCTTTGACCATGCCGGAGACTATACGGACCTGTCCCCCATGATGGGCGGCGGCAAAGGCGAAGGCGACCCGCTGGCCCCTGACGTTGAAGAGGGCCTCAACTTCCTTGAGCAGCTGAAAGCCTACAAGGACCTAGAGCTAGTCGTGCACGACGGAAACCACGAGGCCCGCCTCTTCCGCTTGGCTCAGTCTACTAACGAGGTCGTGTCCGAGTGCGCGCGTCTCCTGATCGTGCAAATCCAGCAGCACTGCAAGAAGCTGAAGGCCAAGCAAATCCCTTACCGGGGAATCTGGCAAGGCTCTCGCATCGGTAACGGTCTGATTACCCACGGTTCTATCTACAACGAGTCAGCCTGCCGCGACATGGCCGAGATGTATTGTAAGGGCGGCGTCTCGGTAGTCATCTTCGGGCATACTCATTCCCCTGGCATAGCCAAGGGACGCCGCGACGATGCGCCGACCGGCATCAACGTCGGGACGCTCACGCGCATGGCCTGCATGGATTACGCTAACTCTAGGCGTAAAACGTTTTCGTGGGGTCAGGCCATCTGCTATGGCGAGTACTCCGACGACCTGATCGTGCCTACCCTCTACGTCCACCCGCAGGAACTGGCCGGGCAACCTTGGCGCATCAACGTATGAGCAAGCCTGCCGACATACTCGCCCGCCTAATGCGGGAACTGACGGCCAGCGCCGAGGACCACCCTTGCCCCGCCGGGTTTTATACCGTGGAAGATATCCGCGCTGAGTTACGTATGGCTTATACCAGGAACGCATCCTCTCGCGCTTACGATCTGTTCCGTCGTGGACTGCTGGAACGCAAGGCCCACAAGTTTAAAGCCAACACCGGGCAGTGCCACAAGGCATACGTCTATAAGCCCCTCCCGCCTTACCGCTCCATCCGGGAAGCCTCTGAAGGACTGTTCGCCCATCAGGCTGACAAGGTTCCGAAGGGATGGATCAGGGTCATGGACTACTGTCTATCAGCTAGGGTATCTGATGTGGCCCTACGTGGACGCATTACTAGGGCTGGCCTGAAGCCTAAGTATTTCAAGACTCCTAGGGGCATCATTGGCTTGCACCAGAACGCATACTACAAGAAGACCGACCTAGACCGTCTGTTTATTAAACGGTAAGGGCCACCCTTGCGGATGGCCCGAAGCCCGAACTGCCCTCAGTTGCGATCCCGCACAAGTGATATTGTCCGGGCCTCACCTGTTACCTTGAGATGGCAGGTCGTTTTGGCAAGCCCCAAGCCAGCGTGTTCACCTGCCTAGCCTTATCGAACTTGACGCGGGAGACGAACGCCCAGCTGAAACCGTAGCGCTGAAAGCCAGACCAGCCAAGATTCCATGCCAGCCAGATTTCACCGGGGAACGGCTGCCGACCTAACTGCGTAGCGAGCCTGACCTTCAGGACAGTTAGCCAGGTGCGGGCATACTCTCGCGCTCTGATCGGGGCCTTGGCGTCAGAGTAAGGGTAGACGGCCAGCCCGGCCTTGAGCCGGACAGCCGAGCAGTCGGACCACGCGGCAGAGTGCCACTGAAGGCATCCGATAGCCTTTCCCCGGTCCCCATCGGGGGTCTTAGCCCCACGGCCAGAGGACTCGACCTGTTCCACGGCCTGAACGACTGCCTCTGGGACGGCCTCAGAGGTGAGCAATGCGGCCGATAGGGCTAGGACTAGGGTCATGGGGTCAAACGGCTTTGGCGGGCACGTGGCAGGGTCAGGCCGTGCCGACGTAGGGCACTGTAAAGCGTGTGACGGCTAAACCCTGACGCCTCTGCCAGTTGCGGGACGGTCATACCCTGGGCATGGGCTTCGTAAACCAGAGCCTTGGCCGACCCGAACGGCTTACGCTCACGGCGTAGGGCAATCGACAGGTCCTCAGCTGCGGATCGGATAGACCGCATATTAAAACCAGTGTGCTTGGCGATGTCGTTGACCGACATACCATGTTCATGCCCGGCGATGACTGCGGCCTGCACCGCTCCGTACTCAGCGCGGTTAGCCATTGGGGTGATTGCTTACGCCAGCCTGTTCGGTCAGCACCTCTCGGATAAGGTCCTTCAGGACGTGGGAGGCCATGGCTTTGAAGGCGTCGCGCTGGAGTTCGACCTCGGCTAGTCGTAGCCGGAGGCGGGTCAGTTCGTCGTAGTATTCTGGGGGGTTCATTTGGTTTTGAGTTTAGGGAGTTTGCGGTATTGGCGGTAGGAGTGTATGGAGTCAGCAGAGATGCGAAACCGTTCGGCGGCTTCGGTATAGGTGGCGTTATTCTTGCGCGCCCATTCGTAAGCCTCACGCCCCTTCTCGCTGGCGGTCTTACCGTTCTTGGGCTTCTTACCTCTCAGCTCAGAGGGACGGCCAGTCGGTTTCGGCCAGCACCCCATCGCCTTGAGCAGCGCGCGCGTCTCGTCTGCCTTCATGTAATGCTCCTGCAGGGCGGCTTCCCGCATGGGGACGTGCTTATCAATCAGGTTGTTCATCGCACTGATCGCCGAGGAGTGGGAGTTATAGGGACTGGTCATGGGGCAGACTTAAAGACGTTGAGGCTGAACAGGTATTCCCAGCGTTTGCGGTGCTCGGCCAGTTCGCGGGCGGTGGCCTTAGTTTCGACCGGCGTCTGCTGCTTAAGGCCAGGACGCAGGCGCTCAGGGCGTCGCTTCTGGGGGCGGGTCACGGCTGCTTGACCTCCTTGGCGGCGAGCCATGCGGGGACAGTTGCGGGGTAGCCTTGATACATCAGGCGGTCAGCCATCGCATCCCCTGCCTTGGTCAGCCGCTCGACCTGTGCCTTGAGGCGGGCGTTCTCCTCCTGCAGTCCACCGATCTGGTTAAGGTCGTGGATACGTTCGTAGTGTAGGCGGGCGTAGTCCTCGTAGGAAACAAAAGCCCCATCGAGCTGATGGGTGCAGACCCCATTCTCGTCGATGTCGTAGCGTCGTACGTCGCTCACTGCTTGGCCCTCATGTCCTGCCAGTCCTCGACCGCTTCCTGGACCTCGGCATGGCTCAGGCGCTTACCGTGCCGGATGCAGAACCACAGCTCATCGCCAGCCTCTCGGAGTCCTTCGGCGCGGTGCTTGAGGCGCTGAACCTCGGCCTTCAGTGTCGTGATCTCGGCCTCACAGTTTGCCACGGCCTGATCGGCGATGTGCAGGGGAATCATTCGGTTGTGATTAATGTCGCTCATAGGACGTTGAACCAGGCGCGCCCGGCGTTGATACCGAACTTGATGGTGCAGCCATTGCAGTGCTGCTTGGCGGCGTGAGCGGCTTCGGCCAGCATCTCTTTTGCCTTAGACACCGACAAGTCCTTCGTGTAGATCAGGCGGTTAATGTGCTCGACCTCGGTCGCCATATGCCGGGTCGCTAGCTGGTGGTGGGTCAGGTTCATTTGATTGCCCCCTTGTTGAGTCGGTCGCAGAAGATGATGGCGTCCTCTGGGTCTTTCATAATGGTCCAAGAACTTCCAACACAGTGAAGGTAGTCTCCGACAGTGTTGCCATTAACGTCGTTATCCTTAAACATATACTTGCGGTCAGGGCCGGGGAGGCCACTGATCCAGATGGACCAGCGCTGACGATTGCCGGTCTTCACCTTTAGCAGGTCGTCCTGCCTGTCGCAGAGAGCCTTGAGCGCCTGACCGTTGCGGTACAACTGCCGGGCGTATGACCAGGGGAAGAGCCACCAGAGTGGCGGCATGGAGTTTGGTTTGATGATGAGCATGGCGGGATGGTGAGAGAGTGGGTCAGGCATTGCTGGCGGCCTCCCATGCGACGACCTTAGCCTCGGCATCGGTCTTCCAGACGCCACGGAACTCGACGATCAGGTCGTAGGCCGTGAACAGCGAAGCGATGCGCTTCTTGCCGATCAGCGGGGCGAACTCGCCAGAGGTCGGAGCGTGGTCCACGCGGTCAATCTGGACGCGTAGGCCGAAGAGGAAGCCGTATAGTTCGTATTGGCTCTGCTTGCCGGACTTCGCCCGGTGTTTGAGGATGAGTTCCTTGGCCGCTTCGAGACGGACAGGGTCGGTGATTGCTTTGGGTCGGTGGTTCATGTGCGGGAGATTAAAAACGGTTAATGATGTCCAGCAGGCTAGGGCCATCGGACAGCAGCAGGATGTAGAGGGCCAGCGCAAGGCCAGCGAGGAGGGCGATGAGGAGTTTCATGTGCGGGAGATTAGGCGTTAGCGTAAGTGCGGTTAAAATGATTGATGCAGTCCAGCAGGCCGAGGCCGTCGCACAGGCCATGGGCCTTGCGGTAATCAATCAGCGCGGCGTCGAGCGTAGGCTCGGCGGCTTTAAACTCTTCGCGAGTCTTAGCGGCGTTGCACGCGGCAAAGGCAGCGGCAAAGGCATTGGCAATCTTGATCAGGTTTTTAGTAGTCATGTTGTGCGGGAGGCCATCAACCTAGCACCCTTACATCTGCCGTAAAGCACTAACCGTTATAAATCTACCCCCTCAGTTATACAACTTGCCCCGACCCCTCCAGACCCCTACTCTGCCCCCTTCCCGCACGTGTTCGACCTCCGTCCCTACCAGCAAACCGCCGTCGATGCGGTGCGAGACTCCTTCAGGGCTGGCCGTCGCCGTCCCCTGCTGGTCGCCCCTACAGGCTCCGGGAAAACCGTCATCTTCTCCTATATCACCGCCTCAGCTGCGGCCAAGGGCAACCGCACCCTTGTGCTCGTCCACCGCGCCGAACTCCTGGAGCAGTGCCACCGCTCACTCTCGCAGATGGACGTGCCTCACGGCCTTATCGCTTCTGGCCTTACGCCCGACCGCTCTCATCTCACGCAGATCGCCAGCGTGCAGACGCTCGTCCGCAGGTTCGACCGCGTCATGGCTCCTGACCTCATCGTTATCGACGAAGCACACCACGCCACTGCCGGTGCTTGGGCATCAGTGCTCGCCCAGTACCCTGAAGCGCGCGTCCTCGGCGTCACCGCTACTCCGCAGCGCCTAGACGGCAAGGGCCTCGGCCAAGTGTTCGACGACCTGATCCGTGGGCCAGAGGTTACAAAACTCATAGATGAGGGGTACTTATGTAAACCAGTGTATTACGCCCCTAAGACCGTGGACCTTACAGGTGTGCACATGGTGGCAGGAGATTATAACCGTGCCGAAGTAGCCGAGCGTATGGACCGCCCGACCATCACCGGCGACGCCGTCATTCATTACCGCAAGTACGCCGAAGGACAGCCGTGCATCGTGTTCTGCACAGGAATAAAGCACGCCGAGCACGTGGCCCAGGCGTTCAACGCTTCAGGCTATCGGTTCAAGGTCATCGACGGTACGCTCGCCAAAGAAGAGCGCGCGCGCCGAGTCCTCGACCTGTCCACAGGTGCACTGCAAGGGCTGGTCAGCGTGGACATCGTCTCAGAGGGGTTTGACCTGCCGTGCGTATCGACAGCCATCCTGCTTAGGCCGACGGCATCTCTATCTCTGCACCTCCAGCAAGTGGGCAGAGTCCTCCGTCCGTCACCGGGCAAGCCACGCGCCGTCATCCTAGACCATGTAGGCAACTGCAGGCGGCACGGCCTAGCCGAAGAGGTCCGAGACTGGTCCCTCGACGGCATCCGCAAGCGGAGCAAGCGTGGCCCGCAGGACGATGTGGCCGACACCCGCCAATGCCCGGAGTGCTTCGCAGTTCATACTCCAAGCCCAGCCTGTCCGCAGTGCTTGCACGTCTACGAAATCAAGGACCGCATCCCTGACGTGGTAGATGGCGAGCTAGAGGAACTGAAGGCACGTGAGGCCGTCCGAAGCCGCAAGCGGGAGCAGGGCACGGCTCAGACTCTTGAGGACCTGATCCGCGTCGGCAAAGCCAGAGGCATGAAGAACCCTTACGGCTGGGCGCACAACGTGTTCAAGGCACGAAACTCTAAACGATGAACAAGCGCGTATTAATTGCCTGTGAAGAAAGCCAGACTGTCTGTAAGGCTTTCAGGTCTAAAGGATTTGATGCCTACAGCTGCGACATACAGGACTGTTCTGGAGGACATCCGGAATGGCATCTAAAGGGCGATGTGCTACAGCACATAGATAAGGGCTGGGATTTGATTATAGCTCACCCACCTTACACATATCTTAGCAAGGCCGGTGCTCGATGGCTACACGCAGGCGGCCAGATTAATCAGGCAAGGCTTGCTCAAGGCATGGCAGCTAAGAGTTTCTTTGAGGCCATGCTAAACGCTGACTGCAAACACATTGCCGTAGAAAACCCGACACCATTAAAGGTTTATGATTTACCTAAATCTAGTCAGGCAATCCAGCCTTGGCAATTCGGCCATCCATACAGTAAACGGACTTTGCTATGGCTAAAGAACCTACCGCCACTGACAGCCACAAACATTGTTAAGAATTATAAACCTTACCTGCCTTCTAACACAGGTGGCAAGAAGCGTGGTCAGTCTTACTCTATTGGCATCAGCAAGAACGCTAAGGAGAGCAGTAAGACATTTTTAGGTGTCGCCGAAGCTATGGCTGAACAGTGGGGGGCTGTCCTATGAGCGAAGCCGCCATCCAGCAGGACATCCGACTGTCCCTGGGCAAGTGTCCAGCCGTGCGGATGTTCCGCAATAACTCCGGCGCATACAAGGACCCCCGCTCTGGCCGCGTCATCCGCTACGGCCTGACCACTGGCTCGGCTGACCTGATCGGCTGGCAGACGCTTACGATCACCCCTGACATGGTAGGCCAGAGGTTTGCCCGGTTCCTATCGGTCGAGGTTAAGGCCCCCAAGGGCAGGCTAACCCCTGAGCAGGAGACGTGGCGGGCGGCTGTCCAAAGGGCCGGGGGCATCGCCATCGTCGCGCGCTCAGTCGAGGACGTCGCTTTTCTGGTTGCCTGACCGCAACCCTACCGACACCTTGGGCCATCCCGCACCCTATGGCTCCTCGTCTCGACTTCGCTACCGTCAATGCCGCCGCGCTTGGCTCCCTTGAATCCCTCTGCTGCGAGTGGTTCCCCGCTGGCAAGAAAGACGGCCACGAGTTTAAGGTCGGCTCAGTCCGAGGTGAACCTGGCTCCAGCCTCTCCATCAACCTGACGACTGGTAAGTGGTGCGACTTCGCCGGTGACGACAAAGGCTCCGACCCTATCTCCCTGCTCGCCGCCATCAAGGGTTGCAAGCAAGGCGAAGCCGCCCGCGAACTGGCCGAGCGTCTGTCCCTTGGGGTCACCGCATCGACCGCCCCCCGCGCCGAGTACGAGTCCAAGCCATCAGCTGCGTCCGAGTGGGAACCTCTTCCCTACGCTCCAGAGGGTTGCCATGAGCCTGACCTGAACCACTACAAGCACGGCCAGCCTGTCGCCACTTGGCCCTACCTCACCGCTGACGGCAACCGCGTTGGCCTGATCTGTCGCTTCGACCTAGCCGATGGCTCCAAGGAAGTCCTGCCCATCACCTGGTGCGAGCACGTATCAGGCAAGCAGGCATGGCGCTGGAAGTCATTCGCCAAGCCCCGCCCGCTGTTCAATCTGCCAAAGGTGGTTCACGCCGACGCTAACAAGTGGGTCCTGATTGTTGAAGGCGAGAAGACCGCTGATGCCGCCAGCCGTCTGCTGCCTAACCTCACCGTCACAACCTGGTCAGGTGGCTCCAAGGCCGTCAGCCTAGCCGACTGGTCATCCCTTGCTGGTCGTCGCGTCCTCTTCTGGCCTGATGCCGATGAGCCGGGTCGCAAGTGCATCGAGCTAATCCGCAAGCAACTGCCAGACGTCCGCATCGTCACCCCGCCCGCTAACGTGGCCGAGGGCTGGGACCTTGCCAACGCTGAGGCCGAAGGCTGGACCACCGACATGGTCCGCGCTCACATCCGTGGAGAGGCTGTCGCCCAGCCATTGCCGGCCGAGTCACCCCCTCCCCCCGAAGTGCTTGAGGCTATCGACTACGCTAACCTAGACGCCCAGCCCCTGCATGAGCCAGACCCTATCCAAGAGGAGCCTTGGCCGTTCCGGGTCCTCGGTCACGACGACGGCGTCTACTTCTACCTCCCCGACTCTAGCCAGCAGATCGTCAGTCTGACCGCCAACGACCACAAGCACTTGCCCTTCCTGCGCCTTGCTGGTGCTAACTGGTGGGAGACTCACTTCCCCGGGCGTGAAGGAGCCGACTGGAAAGCCGCCGCTAACGCTCTCATCCAAGCCGGACACCGTGAAGGCATCTTCGCCCCGCGTAAAGTCCGTGGCCGTGGCTGCTGGGTAGACGAAGCCCAGGTCATCTTCCACGCGGGCGACCGTCTCCTAGTCGGCAGCACCGAGGTATCCATCCCATCCTTTAAGTCGAAGTGGATTTACACCCAAGGCCAGCGCCTTGAGGCCGACCAGGCTGAACCCATCTCCAACGTCGAGGCCGCGCGGCTGATGGCCCTCACCGACATGATGAATTGGAAGGAACCCATCTACTCCAAGTTCTTTGCTGGCTGGTGCGTCATCGCCCCGATCTGCGGCGTGCTCGGCTGGCGTCCCCATATCTGGGTCAACGGTCCGTCTGGGTCTGGTAAGACGTGGCTCCTGAATAACATCCTAGACCCGCTGGTGGGCCGCCTTGCCCTTTCGGTGCAGTCAGCGACCACCGAGGCTTACATACGTCAACGCCTACGCTCAGACGCCCTCCCTGTCGTTTTCGATGAGGCCGAGTCCGAGGACAAGCGCGGACAAGCCCGGATGCAGTCTATCCTTGAACTGGCCCGCGCCGCCTCAGCTGAGACTGGAGCCGGTATCGGTAAGGGTTCCGCGTCAGGCAAGGCCATGGAGTATCAGATCAGGTCCTGCTTCGCCTTCGCCTCTATCGGCGTGGCCGCTAACCAGCGCGCCGATACTAGCCGTATCACCTCCCTTGAACTGCGGAAGGATAACACCGACGGCGGTCAGGCTCGCTTCGAGCAACTGAAGGTCCTCTGGGCCGATACCATCGCCCGCCCTGGCTTCGCTGAGGGTATCCGCTCACGCTCTTTAGCCAACGCCATGAGCATCACCGAGAACGCCCGAACCTTTGCCAAGGCCGTTGCCATCAAGCTAGGGGACCAGCGTATCGGTGACCAATTAGGCGCGCTGCTCTCCGGGGCCTTCTCCCTTACCTCGACCCGTGTCCTTTCCCTTGAGGACGCCACCGCTTGGGTTGAGAAGCAGAACTGGACCGGCTTCCTTCCCGATGAAGCCGACCAGGATGAAGTCCGCGCGCTTGCTTGGATGCTCGATAAGTCCATCCGATTTGAGCAGGACGACCGAACCTATACCCGATCCATTGGCGAACTGGTGCAGGCTTACTACTCGACCGAGGTCACCGTGGATGACGCGGATAACATCCGTAGCAACCTGATGCGCTCAGGGCTGAAACTCGAAGACGATACCGTCTCCATCTCGAACCATCACCCCGCTCTCCGTACCCTCTTCGAGAACACTTCATGGGCCGACAAGTGGAAGGATCAGTTTGCAAGAGTACCGGGCGCGGTGCACCTATCTAGCATCCGATTTGGGGCTTCGACCCATCGGGCCGTCCGCATTCCGAGGACTGCGTTCCTTGCTTAGTCGCTGTATGCACGCGGCCTAGCCGTAACTGCATACACCTTAAGTGTCTGTAGCGGTAACGCTTTAGGTTAGCCGTGGACTGTATGCAGCCTTGGGGATATATAACCCCCTTTATAGGATACCCCCTCCTATCCCCTCCTCTCCTCTCTCTCTCTATATCTATCTATCTATTGTTATAGGTAAGTAGTAGGGGGCTTCTGTAACTATGCTGGTAGTCAGTGTGTTAAGGTGTATGCAAGCCCTGCATACAACTGCACACGGCCGCATACAACCCCGCCGAGTTATAGTTTCACTTAACCTTACCTTTAGCCCCATAACCTGATCAGTGGTCGAGACTCAGGATAACATCCCGCCAGAGCACCAACGACTTGTTGATGCTCACTTCGATTCATTGTCCCCGGCCAAGCAGCGCAAGGCCAGGGCCGCTGGCTTCAGGCCGTACCGCGAACTGCCCAGGTCAGGCGACAACATCATGGAGCTTGATGAAGCCAAGGCGTGCTGGCGACTCAGGCAAGACGAGGGAGAGGACGCTACCGTTCGAGGTCAGACGTTCGACCGCGCCGAGGTCCTGGCTATCCTATCGGTCGTGCTCGACTCTATCGGACGCAAGCGCTGTCCGGCTATGCGCGGCCAAGCCGAGGTGATCCGTATTGGACTAGGCATAGGGACCAAGCTGACCATGAGACAAGTCGGGAAACTGCTCGGCTGTTCACGCGAAGCTGCGATGGGGCAGGTGGCATCCTTCAAAGCACGTGTAGATGCCGGTATCCGGGCGGTAAAAGCCGCACACGCGAAAACAGGGGTAAAAGGGCCTCAAAGGAATCTTTTATGCCCCCCCTAAGAGCCGCGTGGCTTGCCACCCCGCCGTTTTTTTTAACATGAGTTTGAAAACGAGCAAAAAACCCCTGATTCTGAAACGGTGGAATCCCCGCGTAAGCCAGGGCGACCGAAAAAAGAGCGGCCCGAGTTAGACGTGGAGGGAATCCCAGACGCGAACTTCGCCGAGACGATTGCCAAGCATGAAAGGCTAGTCGTGCTCTCGCGTGAGAAGTACGAGCGGCTCCTGCGTGCCGGAGATGCCGAAGCTCGTTACGCCCAGGTAACTTATAACCAATCGCTCAAGCAGTCGGTGGCCTTGCGCGAAGAGCAGGAGCGCCGATCAGTGTTTGCCCGGGAGCAGATTCCTGCGGTCGAAGCGCGCGAAGCGATGCTGCGTCTGGCTGGCCTAATCGTCGAGCGGCTAGACGCGCTTGGCTCAGAGTGCGGTGAGAACTGCAACCCGAAGGACCCAATCAAAGCCATCGGTGTCCTGACCGATTGGGCGAGAGATGCGCGCGAGAAGGTTGCCCGGGTGGCCGGAGTGTTCGAGGAGCCGAAGGCATGAACGCCGAGGAACTGTTCCAGGAGGGACTTGCGGTCGTGAGGCCGTCAGCCCTGAGCGACCCGGTCGCGTACCTCAAGGAGAACGTTAAGAAGATTCCTGCTGGCGTGTTCGACGGAGGGTACAACCCGAAGCGCTGGCCGTGGATCGGTGAGGCCGTGCGGATATTCAACCAGCCTACAACGAGCCGAATGTTCATGCCCTGGGCCATCGGCTGCGGGAAGACGCTGACGCTCAAACTGATTGCGACTTACCTGATGGCTAACCGCCGAGCGTCGATGGCTATCTACCTCGACTCGCAGGACAAGGCGAAGGGATTCACGCTTAATGAGCTGCGGCCCCTGTTCGAGCAGGTCGGTGACATCCGCTCGCAGATGAGCGCCGACGATAACGACAAGTCAGGGACGCTACGGTTTGCGGACGGCTGCTTGATTCACAACCGATCGGCATCAACCGAGAAGCACCTGCAGAGTCTGCACGTCCGATACGTCCTCGGCTCGGAAATCTGGCAATGGCCTAACGGTGCAATAGCCATGAGCATGAGCCGACTGAAGGCGGCGGCGTTCGCGTCGAAAGCTGTGTACGAAAGCCAGCCAGGGGATATCGAAGGCCAAGGCGCTGAGTTCTGGAAGTTCTACCTGATGACTGACCAGCGTCAGTGGATGTTCGTCTGCCCGATCGAGACGTGCCAGCACCGGCAGCCGTGGCTATGGGATTACATCAGATTCCCAGAAGGGGCTAAGGGCATCGACGGCTGGGACCTTGAGGCCGTGCAGAACGGCACGACCTACGAGTGCTCGAAGTGCAAGACGCGGCTTGAGGACAACGACGAGGTCCGCACGACGTGCAACGAGGTCGAACGCGGCGCTGGGTTCTTCTCGACGGCCAAGGCCGAGAAGGCCGGGTATGTCGGACTACACGTCAACGCTCTGGCGTCTACGAGCTGGGGTTCTCTGGCCGTGGACATGATCAAGGCGAAGGAGGTCGCTGAGTTGGGTGACCTGACCCCCCGCAAAATATTCAAGACCCAGTATTTGGCACAGCCTTGGAGTGATGACACCGCGTCGATGGTGGTAAGCACTGAGTCCTCGGACTACGCTATGGCAGACCCTTGGGAGGCAGTGGCCTACATTGGCCCACGCGGTCAGATCGTGGACAAGGCCGATGCCCCTGAAGGCTCGGTTAAGTTCCTGACCGCCGCTATCGACTGTCAGGGTGACCACCTGTGGGTTGTGCTTAGGCAGTGGGCGCGTACCGGGCATAGCCGCCTAGTCTGGTTCGGAAAAGTTATGAGCACCGATGGCCTGACAGATTGGAGCGGGATAGATGCCCTAGTGGCAAAGCATGGGGTGCATCCGCAGCTTGTCATGGTAGACTCTGGTGACGGTAATTCTACGCAGGAGGTCTACAAGCAATGCGCTACCCGTGGCTGGCAGTGCGCCAAGGGTTCAGGCCAGGAGTATTTCAACGTCAAGACGAAGGCCGGTGACGCGGTGCGTCGGTTCTACAACACGCCCACGGCTATTCACGTGCCGGGCGTCCGCAACCCCACGACACTGGTCGTGTGGTCGAATCTCTCGGGCAAGGATTTATTCTGGGGCACGCGCGCTCGTAAGGTCTTCACGTTTGCCCGTGATGCCTTGCCTGACTATATCGCCCAGCTCGATAGTGAGCTCAGGGTAAAGGAAGCAGGGAAGCCTATCTGGCGACTGCGCCAAGGGGTTAAGCATAACCACGCCCTAGACTGTGAGTTGCTTGGGATGCTCATCGCCGCGCGTTGGGGGCTGATCGGTAGGGACGAGCCTCAAACCTTACTTGCCCCCCAATAGTTATATGGCTCTAGGCATCTATGTCGGCTTACCAGAGGAGACTTTGCTTGCCTACAAAGAGGAGGCTTTGGGCCAGCTCGGATTGGCTGTCACGTCATACAGTGACTCCGGCACGAGTGTTAACAAGACTGCAGGGATGCCCGTGGCTACGCGCATCCTAGAGATCAACTACGCTTTATCCAAAATCGACAGTTCACGTTATGGGGGTGCTCATACCTCCGTGCAGATTAACTGGGATTACCGAGTTGACCGCTAATGCCTCCTAAGAAACTTACCTCAAAAGCCAAGGCGGCTAAGAAGCAACCCTCTGCGAGTTACTCGCAGTTCGCAAGCACGACGCAATCCGGCGCGCGCCGTATGCTGTTTATCGGTGGGGTGAACGACCAGCGCAAGGAAGTTACCTCTGCAACTCGGACAGCAATGATGGCGAAATCCCGCTGGGCTGTGCGTAATAGTCCAATCTACAAGCAATGCGCCGACGAGGCCGTTTTGATTTCTGTCGGTGATGGCCTTGTAGCTCAGTCCCTGGCTAAGAACCCGCAGACTGCGGTGGCCTACGATAAATACTTCCGCGACTGGTCAGTGCGTTGCGACCTCACCCGGCGTTACAATCTCGGACAGTTGCAGACCATGTGGATGCTCGGAGCCTTGATTGACGGTGATTCTTTTGGCATTCTGACTAACGACCCTAAGACCGGGGTCCCGGCTATCCAGATTCTTGAAGCCCACCGCGTCGGGTCTCCACGCACTGAGTTTAACGATAGGAACGTGGACGGTGCATACCTAGGAACCTACGGAGAAATTGTAGGCTGGAATGTCTACACCGATGACCAGACGAAGGACCGCTACGTGCCTTCCTCGGCTATGCTGCAGGTCATGGAGTTTGAGCGGCCCTCTGCAGTACGCGGTTACCCAGTGCTTCAGTCTAGCCTCAATAGCGTGCAGGATCACCTCGAAGTCTTCGGACTAGAGGTTCGCGCGGCCCGCGACTCGGCAGATCATACTCTAATCCTGAAGAAGCAGGGCGGCGTTTTGCAGGATGACCCTGCCGCTCGATTCTCCGGCGACGCTAACTCCTGCGAAAAACTTGCCAGCCAGATGGGCGGTAAGATGCTTGTGGTAGATACCAATGAGGATTTGTCCCAGCTAAGTCAGACTCGCCCTTCCCCTGCTTGGATTGGCATGATGACCGCCATCGAGCGCGACATCGTTCGCCTATTGCCGTACGAGTATCAGGTAACCCCTGGAGTGCTCGGGGGCAGTTCAGTAAGATTGGTCGCCGGTCGTGTGTCACGATGGGCCAATAAATGGCAGTCAATTCTCATCGATAGCCTAGACCGCGTATACGATTACGTTATCGCAGACGGCATCGCTAAGGGTAAGATTCCCGACGACCCTGACTTTAACCGCAAGTCTTGGATCACGCCCCGCGACATCACCGTGGACGCTGGCCGCGAAGCCTCTCAAGACCGTGCCGACCTCCAGATGGGTCTCACGACCGCTCAGGCTATCCTCGGTAAGAAGGGTATGACCTACGACGAAGTCCTAGAGCAGCGCGCTGTCGAGATGGAGAAGCTCGTACAGAAAGCCAAGGACCGTAGCCTCCCCCTCTGGATGCTCTACCAGTCTGCCTTCAATTGGCTCCAGCAGGGTCAGGCTTCGGCCCAGACGCCTTCTGACGTTGCGGACAACCTCGACATCCCCCCTCCCCCAGAAACCCCTTAACCAATGAAGTGCTTAATCTCAGGATTGTCCGGCCAAGAGCCGATGCTAATTGACCCCATCAAGGCGGCCAATCACATGAAGTACGCCGAGAAGTACGGCGTTATCGACGGCGTGCTCGATATGTTTTTTAACCCTGTCGAGAAGCCGTACGTTACTCAGTCGGGCACGGGCGTAATCACAGTGAAGGGGGCCATGGGGCTTGGCCTTTCCAAGTTTGAGCGCATGACCGGGGGCGTAGACATGGAAGACATTACTAACCAGATTGACGATATGCTGGATAACCCGGCTGTGCAGCGTATCGCTTTCAACGTCTCTTCTCCTGGTGGTACTGTCCTCGGAACCCCTGAGCTTGCCGACAAGGTCGCAGGCATCCCGCTTCCTACCATGGCTTACACTAAAGACATGATGGCATCAGGGGCGGTCTACGCGTTTAGCCAAGCCGATCAAGTCGTGGCTAGTAACAGCGCCTACGTCGGCTCCATCGGTGTGATCATGGTCGATGAGTCCTACGCGGCTTACTACGAGCAGATTGGTCTGAAAATGGAAATCTTCCGCGCTGGAAAGTATAAGGCGGCCAATGTGGCAGGAGAAGGCTACTCTGACGAGATGCGCGCTGAAGAGCAGGCCCGCATCGACGCCATGCATGAACAGTTTAAAAAGGTCGTACTGCGTAAGCGCTCGATGGCTAACCGTGCCGACATGGAAGGCCAGATTTTCACGGGCGAAGAAGCCGCAGCTAAGAACCTTATCACCGGCCTTGCTACGTCCTTTGCTTCTGCCCTGGCATCCTTCGAGGGTTCGGATGGTCAGGACGCTAAGCGCATTACCATGGCTAAGACTAGCAAGAAGGCCAAGGCCATCGCCAAGCCATTGGCGTCCGAGGTCGAGGACGATGTCCTTGAACTGCTCACCCCGCGTCAAAAGGAAATGGTCGATTCGTATATCGACATCGAAGAAACCTTCGGAGCATTCGACCAGAGCACCGGGCCTGATGGCGCGCACTACGCCCCGGTCTCCCCGTTCGCCTCTGAAGGACTCCTCTGCCAGAACTGCGTTTTCTACCGTGGTCCTCGCGGATGTGGTATCGTCGCTGGCGACATCGACCCTAACGGCATCTGCAAGCTGTGGGTGATTCCTAACCTTACCTAATCCGCAATAGTATATGACTATCGAAGAGCGCGCTAAGGCTGCTGAAGCCTCCGTCCTTTCCCTGACCGCCGAACGCGACGATCTCCGCAAGACCGTCGAGGCTTCGGTCGTTAACGTCTCTGCTGACCTTGACGCTCTCAAGGTTGAGTCCGCTGCCCAGTCCCAGAAGATTCTGGAACTCGAAGCCGCTCTCGCTGAGGCTAACGCCAAGAACGCTGAACTGGAAGCCTCCAAGGCTACTGGCTCCGTCGAAGCCGCTAACATCCTCGCCGCCTCTGGCGTTGACCCGGTCGCCGCTCCTGTCGTTTCTGGCGCTATCGGTTCCATCGTTGAGCAGTACGCCTCGATGCCTGCCGGTCCTGAACGCCGCGCCTTCTTCAAGATGCATAAGGCTCTCCTTTTCTCCGCTAAATAATCTCCTACCCAATATAACCTACCATGGCTAATACCATCAACAGCGCCCTGATCGTTGACACTGTCAGCGAATACGGCCTCACCAAACTCGCGAACCGTCTCGCGGCCCTCAGCCATTTCACCACGGATTTTTCCGCTGATGTTAAGCGCCCGGCCGACGTCGTCCAGGTTTCGCTCTCGACCGCTGGCAGCACGACTGTCACCAACCCGACTGACTTCTCGACCATCGGCGCTTCCACGCTCGGTGCTTCTGCCGTCACGCTCGCCCACCTGTACCAGCCCTTCGGTCTCGCCTACGGCGATATCCAGAATGGCATCAAGCTGGAACGCATCGTGCAGATCAACATGGACAAGCTCGCCGACGCCATCTGGGCCGCCGCTACTGCTCCTATCACCGTCGCTAACTTCGGCGCTGCCACTGTCACCGCTGCCGACTCGGCTGTCACCCCTGGCTCGGACAACCTCCGCGCTCTCTGGGCTGGCGTCTCGAAGGCTGGCCGCAAGGCGCTCATCGTGAACCCGGGCATCTACTCCCAGCTTATCCCGACCAGCACGACCTCCCTGCCCCTCTCTGAAGGTGCTTACGGTTTTGAAGGCGGCGTTCACTACGCTTCCCTCTTCCCGTCCGAGGCCAAACTGGCTGGTTTCGCTTGCTCGTCCGAAGCCGTGGCGATGGCCGCTGCCCAGCCGGACTTCTCCGCTACCCAGAACCAGTTCCTCGTCAGCGAGTCGCTCGTTCTCCCGGGTCTTGGTCTGAGCGTGTTCTACAATGTCTGGGGTGATCCTTCCACTCGTAACCTCGTCGGCTCCTTCGAGCTGATGTTCGGCGCGAACAAGGGCATCACGACCGGCACGATCGCCTCCGTCTACAACCCCTAATCTGGGCTGACGGCCTGAAACAGCCCCCAGCGATGGGGGCTTTTTTGTATCTCCAATTCCCTACCCTCCCAACACATGAGTATTTATGATACATTTCTCCCAGACTTCCAATCTTTGCTGGCAGATATCGGCGTCCCGGCGCTAGTTAACGACCAGTCATTTCTAGTTGGCCTGTCCCGCCCGATGAATACCCCAAGCTTTGGGGCTGGGGGTTTCGTTGACCAGAAGATGTGGACGGTGCGTTTCGCTGCCGCTACGGCCCCTTGGACGGCTTCTGATGGCCGGGTTGGAGGGCAGGTAGCCACTCTGGCCTCTGGGGTCCCTATCGCCGCCCTGGGCGAAGGTAAGAAGTTCACGGTTAACGGGCAGGTCCTCCGTATTAAGGGCCAGTCCTACAAGCAGACTAGCGCCGTCATCGAACTAGACTGCGTAGACGATAACCAGTAATGGCTAAAAAGTCCGGCATTGACCCTAAGAGTAAGGCCGACTTTGACGCGGCTATTACCCAGTTTGCTAAGGACGTTAAGGTTGACCGGGACGTTATTGCTAATGAGCAGATGCGCCTAATGCTCCGGGACGCTATGATCTTCACCCCGCCTATGCCTGCTGGTGGCGGTCAAGGGCTAGGTGTTGCCGCTTGGAAAGCGGGTAAAGGGAAATTGGCTAAGGACGTTAAGCGCATCTTTATTCCTATGGATCAGCCCCGTAGGTCTAAGGGCGTATTCCTACGGCAGGTCATCAACGCCGTCCAAGGTACAGGCCCTAGTGGTCGCTCCTGGATGGATTTCATCGCTCTGCAGCCGACAGAAAAAAACATCAAAGGTTTGTCCCCGGTCATGCGTAAGATCATGCAAGACACGGACACGCGCCGGGCATTTGCCAAGGCCCAGAACTATCTAAGCAAAGCTCGGGCCGATGGAAGCATTACCCCACCTCAAGGACTTACTAATGACTTACGCAGTATCCATGATAAGTATAAAGGCAAAGTCGGTGGACGCTGGCCTAAGAAAGCCCCTGTAGGTGGGCCTCAATACTTGGTAGCAACTGACCTTCAATTGCAGGCTTACATTACCGAGCGCCAACTTAAGGTAGGTCGCGTCAAGGCTGGATGGGCTTCGGCTCTTCAATTGATTCCACCCCTGATTAGTTCCAAGGGCACTGCCCGTAACTATGGCGTCTACGATGCCCCATGGGTTGACGCTAACCGCTCTTCCGCAGGCCAGTTCACAATGAGCGCTAACGCGACTAGTGTCCACATGGAAGCCACTAACCTTATCGGTAACATCAATAACGTTGCAACGGATGCCGGTACAGAGAACATCGTCTACGGCAACCGCGTTAAGCAACTGAACGCAACCGTCCAAGCCAGAATTAGGGACACAATTGACCGAGCCAACCGCAAGAAATAACCAACTTTATGGGCACGAAATCCTCACGTCAAATCCTCGAAGCGGCTATCGCTTCCCACCTATCAGCTCAGACCGAGCTGGCCGGAGTTTCCATCTACACCGGCGACGGTGCAGATACCAACGTACTGCCTAAGGCCATTGTCCTCTGCGACTCGGCACGATCGCCTAACGATATGCCCCAGGGGCTTGGTAACTATTCGTGTGGTACACGGATCACTGTCTTCTCGTCTGCCGACGATAACACCCTAGCCGAGCACCGCGCCCGATGCGCTGCCGTAGCTGGGTCTATGCAGGACCTTACGGCCATCAAGGCGGTCTTTGTAGCTGGGGGCGATGCCCTATGCTATGACGTCACCCCACTGTCCGAGGACGAAGGGGTTAACGAACGCTCCTGGGCGTCCGTGTTCGGTTACGACGTCCTGATCGTGGTCAACCCTCAGTAACCTTACCACTTAAACAATAGTATATGTGCGCCGCTGTAGTTTATGGGGTTAGTGCAATCTATGGAATCGGTGATACCACCGTCTCTAATGCTATCTGCCAGTCTTACACCAACGATGGCGAGTTTAACAACGAAACCACTATCGTTGATGAGACTGGTGTGACCGTTACGTGGCGCGGCGATGACCGCAAGACGCAGATCAGCGTTGAGATGATTGCTAAGACTTCGAGCATGCCCGTGCTTGGTAGTGCTTTTTCTGTTACGGTTAATGCCAACTCGGCTTATCCTGGCGGCGGTGCTTCGACTACCTTTGAAGGCTGGGTTACCAAAATCTCAGATAAGGGATCTAACAAAAACTTTTCTGCTGTTACAGTAACTGCCGTCGGCTACGAGGCCATCCTCTAACTAATGGACCAGCGCTTCTTAAGCGCGTTCACGGACCCGGCTCCAATCAAGATGCTGGGCCGTCTCGTTTCTCCATTTTCCATGCTTCGGCGCGTGCAGCTGGAATCGGTCGAGTCTCCCTTCGTTGTATCTACTAAGGCAGTCCGGCCGCTTGATTTACTTATCGCAGTTAAGATCTGTGCCGGTGAACCTATTGGGAAACTTAGCCTGAAGGACCATTACTACCTTGGACGCATGAGCGCTAGCGAAGTCTACTTCGTAAAGCAAATGTCCCGCTTCGCAGAGTTTGTCCTAGTTGAGTCCTGGCCTAAGTTCTGGGACAAGAAGGCCAAGCACCATAACTCGACTGGTGTGCCTTGGGTCCTGACGGTAGTCTGCAACCTGATGAACCATGGAGTATCCGAAGAGCGCGCTTGGACCATGCCCGAGTCGCAAGCCATCTGGCTGCACTCTTGCTTTGCAATCAGCGAAGGCGCTGACATGAAGGTACTAACTAAGGAAGACGAAGACCTGATTGCCAAACTTGAAACCGAATGAGCAACTCCGTAAAGTTTAGCATTGATGGGGAAACTAACGCCGACCAGGTAGCCGGTCGTGCCAAGGCAGCTGTAGGTTCACTAGATAAACAGCTGGAAGGAATTGGTAACAAGTTTAAGACATCCTTTAAGGATATTTTCCTATCCTTCCTCGGACCTATGGCCCTGCTTGGTACGGCCATGGGTTTCATCGGTAAGATGATTGCCGACAATGCAAAGAAGCGCGAAGACGCTAATCAAGCAGCCATTGACCAGACAAACAAACTGATGTCTGCAGAAGACCAATACTGGGCCAATAAACGAAACAACGAAAAGAAGGGTAAGGAAACTGTCGAAGAAGCAAAGACACAACGCGAACAAACGACTCTTGAATTCCTACAAAACGATCCAAGAGGACAAGATATTTATTTCAGGGAACAGAGAAAATATCAAAGAGGACCAACTAGGGGTGAAGGATTAAGTATCCCTTATTATCGATTGAAGGAAAATAAAAGAATTCAAGACGAGATTCAGGCCCTTCTTGCCGAGGATATAAAGAATAAGCCAATCACAATGGCTGGAAAGGACTCATCCTTCTCCGGCCCCCAAGGCTTCTCCAATGTGATCGGCGTCGGCGCTAACCCGGTGCTTGAAAACATGACGCGGCAGACTGACATTCAGCAGCAGATTCTTGAGTTACTGAAGACCCGCCCCGCTACCTCCGGCATCACTGATGTGGACTTCACTAAGAACCCAATCGACATCCGTAACGTATCCTAACTTATGTCCCGCATTAATAAAGGCGCTGCACTCAGCGTAAAACTCCTTCAACCAGGCTGGTCTGTCCAGTCTGACGGCTTCGGCCTGAACACCTGCACGGCTACCTACAAGGTAAACGCAGCCGACGCTCCGGCTATTAATGTTCGAGGCGAAGCGTTCCCAAAGGCAGCGTGGTCGTACATGAAAGCACATAAGTCTAGCATCAGCTACGACGATTTAGGTATGGCGACCATGCGTATCGATTACGTTGGAATCGACCCGACCGTGAATAGCGGCAGCATGACTAACCCTAACTGCTCTGCGGCTAACGGTTTAACGGCTGATAATATCACGGGACATCCTAACTTTTTTGTTCACGCTGGTTCACCGTATTTAGGTCCAATCGCTGGACCTGCACCCTATACTCAGGATGCCTCTAATAACTTTGCCCCTAACGTTGGCGGCGCTCCTGCTTACCTTGGGTTGAACGGATCATGCTTTGAGAAGGAGAACGGAGGCAGATTTATCGGTTTCGTTAATCCGACCTATCCTCAATACTATGGGAAGACTCAGTACCTTGCGCCAACGACGAGCTATTCCGGCATCATGTATGTGGATGATAAGTCATCGGTGGCAGTTCTTGTCGAACTTCTTGGGTCATCTAGCGTCACTAGATCATGGAGCACTTTCCCGTTGCTCCCTGATTGGGCTCCGATTGGTACTGGTTTTGCAGGCAACCCGGTAAACCTACTGGCTCAGGTAAACACTGAAGAGTTTGGTTCTATCTTTAAGGTTAATTACGAAATCCGTTATTCTCGCGTAGGCTGGGAACTTGACGTATATAAGAAGTTCTAAGCCATGGCTATTCAACCCGGACCAGGTTACACCTTTTCGGCCTCAAGCCTTGGTGAAAGCCTAAACATCCAACAGCCTTGGAGCGAGTGGGACATCGGTGGGCAAACCTGTGCGCTTGTAATCACGTCCTTGTGGTATGATTCGACCACTGAAGCATACTACATTTATGTAAGCCCTGGCATGGTAAATAATCTTGGCGTTACTGATTACGATGACGTCCCTTTGAGCAATACTCCAAAGCCAAAGATTCCAGTATTCCTTGATGGTCTTGGTTCTGACTTTACGACTAACTATATCTATATTGCTTGTGAGAATGAAGGTTCACCAACGTATGCTTTCCCGAGTACGACCGTTCCACCTTACATTCTGGTATCTGATACCGTACTGACTGACACCGATGATATCGGCTATGTCCTGATTGGAATCGTGAAAGGTAAAACAGTCGACGACGTGGACACGCTACAGACATTTAACTACAAGGGATGCGGCTCCCTCTGGGGCGATCGCCTCAAGACCGGCACGGACACGGCCCGCTACTACTACGCCCGCATCTAATGGGCCTAGTGATTGGAGTCGGCTTCGGCCCGTCAACCTGGGGAGCGCTGCGAAGCGTTATCTTTAACGGCACTTTGTCCGGGTCGCCTGTCACTGATAGCGGGGACCACAACGTCGAGTATGTGCATGGTTTCAAGACAACGGATGGCAACGGCTTTGTGCGTACGGATTACTCGGCATTATATCTGAACAATGCCTCAAAGCAGTATGGTCCGAACTTCAACGCCTACATCACCTCAGGCACGTCTGCTAAGTTCGCTTCCGAATACCAGACCTCGAGCGTAGGTATGCTGGTCAATGAAGACCGGGCTCAGCTGACAGGCGAGACGGTGGCTCTAAGCAGCGGAAGCATCACCATGGCGGCCTCGGCCTTCGTCTCCCCGTTCCAGACCTTTACCGCGTCGAGCACCCCGACTATCAATATAATCGGCAAACTGACGGCCTTCTGACCTAAACCCTACTTTTCCCGCAATAAGTAGCATGGCTAACACCGCTTCTTTCTCGCGTGGAGACTCATTCGGGTGCACTTGGACATGGACTCCCGGGGCTGGTGAGCCTGCTGATCTGCTGGATACGACGATTACCTCGGACATTCAGGACCGCTGCGGGAACCTCTACGCGCTTACGGTAACCATCGCTGAGGACGGCCTGTCCTTTACGACAAACTACACTGGCGATACGTCCGACTGGGCGGTCGGTCAGGCTAACTGGGATATCAGGTTCGTCTTCGATGGCTCGCCCACGACCCACTCGCAACAGTTCCGCGTGGTGATTGCGGACACGGTTACCAAAGCCTAATTCTATGGCAGTCATTACCGGCACGTTTAACAGTCTCGTTAGTGGGACCATCACTGGCGTGTTTCAGAACACGGCTGGGGGCGTCCTATCTGGCGTCATCGGTACGCCCGGGCCTACTGGAAACACCGGGGCCACGGGGGCGACGGGGGCGACTGGCGCTACTGGTGCGACTGGTGCGGGCGTGGCTGTCGGCGGCACTACAGGGCAGGTGCTTCAGAAACTTTCTGCGACCTCCTATGACACTGGCTGGCTGACCCTCCCAGCGGACTTTATCACCTCGGTAACTGCTCCGCTGGCCGTTGGCTCGGGCGTCCTGTCCGTTGACCTCTCGGCGTACTCGACTACGGCTCAGGCGGCGGCGTTGTATTACCCCCTCTCCGGTAACCCATCGGGCTTCCTGACGTCGGCAGCGCTGACGCCCTACCTGACCACCGCGACTGCGGCCAGCACCTACCAGACCATCGCAGGGATGTCGTCGTACCTGACGAGCGCGACCGCGGCCTCGACGTACTACCTTCAGACCAACCCAAGCGGTTTCATCACCAGCTCGGCCTTGTCGCCATATATCACAACGGCCACGGCAAACTCGACCTTCCTCGCCAAGTCTAACAACCTATCCGACCTAGCCTCTGCCTCAACGGCCCGGACCAACCTAGGTCTTGGCACGATGGCGACCGCTACGGCTTCGGACTACGCGGCCCTCGCTGGCGCAACCTTCACGGGAGAAGTGTCCACCCCTGCCTCGACGACTGGCACGGCTGGCTTTAGCATCCTCCCTGGCACGGCTCCGACCTCCCCTACTAACGGCGAGTTCTGGAACACCGGCTCCGATCTGCAGGTCCGCCTCGGTGGAGTCACTGAGACGCTGGCCGAACAGTCTTGGGTGACCTCGCAGGGCTACCTGACATCCTCGGCGCTGACGCCGTACGCCCTGCTCGCAGGCGCTACGTTCACTGGGCTAGTGACCACGGTGGCCTCGACCACGGCCACTGCTGGGCTGAACGTCCCGCACGGCGCTGCTCCGACCGCCCCCGTCAACGGCGACATCTGGACGACCACTGGTGCAGTCTTCGCCCGTATCAACGCTGCCACCAAGCAGCTGATGACGCTTAGCGATACCCAGACAGTCTCGGGCAGCATCACTTTCTCGAACGCCAGCCAGACCCTGGGCAACTCGACGGCCACCGGCACGATCAACGTGGCCTCTGGTGCGACCATCAGCGCTTCGACCAAGACCCTGAACATCGGCACAGGTGGCGTCTCCGGCTCGACCACAACGACGACCCTAGGCCCCGTGCTCGGTGCTTCGACCACCACGATCGGTGGCACGACTGCCGCGTCTACCCTTAACCTTGCCACAGGTGCAACCCTGACGGCCACGACCAAGGCGGTTAACATCGGCACGAACGGCGTCGCTGGTAGCACGACGAACATCGCCATCGGGTCAACCACAGGCACTTCGACGACCACGCTCCAGGGTAACATCACTGCCACTGGTACGACTATTGATTTAGGAAACTCTGCCGCAACTGGCTCCTATACTTTAGCAGGCGGCTCGACGACTACTGGACAGACCAAAAGTATCAACATCGGTACAAGCGGAGGCACTGGGTCTACGACCAACATCACGCTTGGAAGCTCGACCAGTACTAATAATACACAGATTTACGGCGCATCGCTTGTAGGTGGAGGCACGACTACGACTGCCGCAGTAGACACTAACTCCACAGTCATTGCTTCCACGGCCTTTGTCGTCGCACAGGCCGCTGCCGCCACCCCGCTCGTCGATGGTACGGCTGCTGTGGGTACTTCCTTGCGCTACGCCAGGGCTGACCACGTCCACCCGACTGACACCAGCAGGGCCGCCTTGGCCTCGCCGACCTTCACCGGCACGCCCACCCTGCCGACTGGCACGATCGCCACGACGCAGTCTCCGGGCAACAACACCACGGCGCTGGCCACCACGGCTTTCGTCACGGCGGCGGTTCCGGCCATCGCTACGGCGGCTCAGGCCATCACAGGAACTTCTGCAACCGTAGCGCTATCTCCATCCACTCTTGGCGCACACCTCACTCG
>Ga0114971_10000337_pt1 | contig 30117 bp, 34 predicted proteins | sample M_140625_MF_Meta_FD_87320 | JGI IMG/M metagenome (GOLD analysis project Ga0114971, IMG submission 87320) | Freshwater microbial communities from Lake Montjoie, Canada to study carbon cycling - M_140625_MF_MetaG | ecosystem: Environmental > Aquatic > Freshwater > Lake | place: Lake Montjoie... | reverse complement strand
CTAAATTTTCATGTTTATGGGTGATGGTTTTTTACTATTGCTATTAGAGATTTCTTCCAGCTTATTTTTTATTTTATTACACACATTTGCTATTTTTTGCATTTTACGTATTTTTTTTTCGGGGGAACCCGGGCTTGGTTTATATATATTTTCCTTCTTGCAAATATATATAATTTTACTCTTTCTGATACCTTTATAAAAGAGTCATGTTGGAAAGTTCTTTCAAGTATCTTTTACTGCATGTTTCTACCAATAGGCCGTTTGCATAAATACCGTAGTTCATACGAGAATCATCGTTTTCTAAAGCCAGATGGTAAATGGTAAATTTACCTTCTTTTTCGTATGCGCTTGCTCTTGAATCCACGCATGCCGGTAATCTGTATTTGTTGTCTGTTACAAAAATATCTCCTAGAACTTCTCTACTTTTTTCTCTTTCTTCATTATTTTTAAATTCGTCTTCTAATATTGCATGACAACCTGTTATCACTAAATCTTCAAATAATTCTGGGTATTCGCTTTGTTTGCACACATACAGTTTGTCTTTGATTCGTTCTTCGCAAATTACATTTTCTATTTCACGCTTTCCTATCATGTTTATTGGGATGTATCCATCTTTTAATGTATTTACCAAATCTCCTTTTCTTAGGGTTTCTATTGGCACGTATCCTTTCATCGTCTGGATTTTTGTGCCGGAATTGAAACATACTAATGGTGGCGGTGGAGGATCTGCTGGGTATTTCACTACGACGATTGCACCAGATGTAATGAGTGATTGGAAATAAACAACCACTGGGTTTGAAGTATCTGTTGGCGATGTGTATAGGGTTGCTTGGTTTGCTATTCCGGTAAATGCATTATTACCAATACTTGTTACACTAGTTGGAATGGTTATAGAACTGAGTCCACTACAATAAGCAAAAGCATTGTTACCAATACTTGTTACACTAGATGGAATGGTTATAGAACTGAGTCCACTGCAACCATTAAAAGCATCATTACTAATACGTGTTACACTTGATGGAATTGTAAAGGACGTAGACGTATTACCTTGAGGATACGTTATTAAAGTATTTATAGATAGATCATATAAAACACCATCATTATTATAATTAGCATAAGATGGATTTAATAGATCAACAGAGATACTAGTCAAAGAAGTACAATAAGCAAAAGCCGTGTTACCAATACTTGTTACACTAGGTGGAATGGTTATAGAACTGAGTGAAGTACAAGTGTTAAAAGCATCTTGACCAATACTTGTTACACTTGATGGACTATCAAAAGTTACGGAACTGAGTGAAGTACAAATGTAAAAAGCAGCATTACCAATACTTGTTACACTAGGTGGAATGGTTATAGAACTGAGTGAAGTGCAACCAAGAAAAGCCGTGATACCAATACTTGTTACACTAGTTGGAATGGTTATAGAACTGAGTGAAGTACAACCACCAAAAACACTACCAATACTTGTTACACTAGGTGGAATGGTTATAGAACTGAGTGAAGTACAACCTTGAAAAGCATTATTGCCAATAGTTGTTACACGTGATGGACTATTAAAAGTTACGGAACTGAGTCCACTACAATAAGCAAAAGCCGTGTCACCAATACTTGTTACACTAGTTGGAATGGTTATAGAACTGAGTGAAGTACAATCATTAAAAGCATTATTGCCAATAGTTGTTACACTAGATGGAATGGTTATAGAACTGAGTCCACTGCAACCATTAAAAGCATCATTACTAATACGTGTTACACTTGATGGAATATTTACTACACTTATTAAATTACTAGTCCAAGTTTTTCTATTAAACCCAACTAAACTTCGTGGAGCAGATGTTGTGGTCCATTGTGTGCTACTAGGACCTCCGCCTACTGGTAACCAAGTAGCACCAGATAAAGTGCCTATAATTGTTACTGAAGCATTAAAATTCAAAGTAAATGACATGCTTAAATATATATAAAATATTATTTTTTATTTGTCTTAATTATCTACTTTTTCTAAAAATACGGTAAACGGGTTTACCGCCGCGACCCTTCAAAAATTTGAGTTTTCAAAAAATATATCAGTATTACGTGTCATATGACGTTTTGGTATTAACGCAGCATCATTATCAGTATCATGATTATACCTGGAATTATTATTTGTTTTATTAGGCAATGTTAGTGTAGTGTTCGCAGTATTTTCTGGTATAATAGCACTGGGTGTGAGTGTGGTATTACTAGGGGCAATACTTGTTGTATTTTTCTTGGCGCTGTCAATAATATTGCTAGTAGGTATATTCCTATCATCACACTCATAAATATTGATTATACTTTTAACAATTTCGCTTCTCTCTATATCACGTTTTTCAAATGTGACTATCTTTATTGCATGTAAACTATTGTTATTTTTAGCATTATATTTATTAACTTTTTCAATCAAATCTTCTAGGCCATTTTTATTTTGAATATCTGTTTGCATTAAATCTCCAGTAATTACCATTTTACTATTTACACCAATTCGTGTTGTCAACATTTTCATTTGATTTGGCGAACTATTTTGCATTTCATCTGCAATTATAAATGAATTTTTAAAAGTACGACCTCTCATAAAAGCCAAAGGTGAAATTTCAATAATATTATTATAAATAAAATTATCAAGCTCTGTTTTAGAAAAAAATTCTAAAAATAAATCAAAAATTGGTCTAGTCCAAGGATCCATTTTTTTTACAATATTACCAGGTAAAAAACCTATATCTTCCTCTACTGTTACAACGGGACGTGTTACAACCAATTTTTTGATTTCACCGTTTTTTAGTTGTGAAATTGCTTTTAAACAAGCAAACAATGTTTTACCAGTGCCGGCTGGCCCTACCGCAATTATCATATCAACTTTTTCATCATTTAAGTATTCTACGTATTTATCTTGATTTGTTGACTTTGGACTATAAATAAAATTAACATTCGTTTTCTTTTCTTTTCTCATTGATAAATTCAATCTCTTTACGTATTTGCATGTCAAAAATAAACAAGAGTTATTTAAACACAAGAAAAAGAAATAACATAAAATCACTTGTAATATATTCATCTATATTTATATAGTTAATAATATAAGTTATATTTTAAGTCCTTATTTTCCACCTTTTTAAAAGGTGGAGCCAAAACAAATTTCAACCCGTTTGGGTACACCTTTTCTAAAGTTGGATAACATGTTCTAATTGAATATAACTTGGTTTGTTATGAAAGAATGTATCAATAAAATTTTGAAATAATTCATAGTTCAATACACGCTCTCCACAAAAGTTTTTTAATTTTTCCATTATTTCATTTGAATCCCTGTAACGTATTCCTCTTTTACCGTATTCATGAAAAGGATAAAATGACAATAGCTTAGGATAGTACCTATTCATAAAAGTTGCAATACATTTATATTCACTAAACCTATAATAAGTTTTTGATAAATGCATAATTGTTTTTATCCAATTAAAACTTTGTTCATTTCTATTTTCAATATGATTTATTAAATGATCCAAAATTTTGTGATGCATTATAAAATGATGCGGTACAAACGTTCCTTCAACTGGAGGTTCTATAGCATCCAAACCTATTAATTCGTGAATTGACCGTGAATATTCATTTTTATTGAATTCATTCTTTGCACACTCCTGTAAAATAGCAAATTTATACGTACTACTAGATATATCATATAAATTCCATTTTTCTAGTAATATTAAATCTGAATCCCATACAACATACGGATCTGATAAGTTTTTTATCTGTTTATATGCACCTAATTTTATTAATTGTTGATACCACCAACCGTATTCTCTTGATTGTTCATCTTTCCAAGTGTACCATTGTTTAATATTTGTTTTTGTTAAACCATAATTAGTAATAAAATATATTTCTTCATCTATAAAATTTATTTTTGTATTATAAACATTCCATTGTAAACATTCTTTTTCTAAAATTTCCGAATCTCTTTTATTTGTTATTATATAAATATTTTTTGGTTGATAATTAACTATTATACATTCAATTGTTACTCTAATTATTATATTATAATTACATACTGGAATAACAAAATCAACCCCACCTACAAATTCGCCCATTTATATATCATATCATAAAAATTATTCATCCCAATCCATAACTATTTCATTGTTTATTTTGATTTTTCTAACAATCTTAAAAAACCGCTTATATTTTTTCACACCGTCAGGTGTGTATCCATCACATTTTCTAATAGGGGTTAAATGATAATTATATACTAATAATATTTGTCTAATTAAATTTAACAATGGCCATTTTTGATTTGTTTCTGCTTTTTTTTGAAGCGAAGTCATGAAAGTAGAACTAAACTTTTTTTTTAGTTCAGGTATATATTGTTTAACAATTTCATATTTTGTATCAGAAAGCAATTGTTCTCTGGAGAAAAAAATACCTTCTAGCTCTGCAATGGTATTAAAATAAATACCTACGTGATTCAAAATTAATTTACAATCAGAATCAATTGCATTATTTATTTCAATAGTTGTCATTTCCATAAAATTAAAATAACAATTTAATTTTATATTTAAATTTTTAATTATGTATAAATTTGTTTAATTCGTCCAATGTTATTTCTTCAATATTGTTCTTATTTTCAAAATTAGGGTAATCAAATTCATTTCTATCATCAAAAATATATACATGCTTAATATTATTTAAAGTGTACTTATTTAAACACCCGGGAAGAACTCCTGAATTAACAGCAACAATAATCTTTGATTTTGTTGATATAGAAGCAATATCTTTAATTGATAAATTATCATCCATTGTACAGTTTACATTTTCTACTTTTGTTGTCGTTATTATCTTAAAATGTTTGTTTATCATTTTGATACGATTATCCCATCTTGTTTTATCATAATTATATTGACCAGACATAGGTTGTGAATTCAAAAATAATATATCAATATTTGAATATTTATTTGGATATTGTATGATAATTTTATTATATCTATCTATCAAATTTGTATCTTTATAACATAGATTTTTAATTTTTAACTTTATTTTCAGTTGACGCAATAAAAGAAAATTAAAAAATTTTACATAAAATTTGTTGTAAACAATTCGCTGTATGCCTTTTTTTCTTAATTTATCAAATTCTAAATCATGATTATATAAAATAGGTTTACTGTTAATCCATACCTCAATAGAATTATGAGGTTTTTCACAAATAGGTTTAATACGTATATTTGTACTAATGTTAAATTCGCTGATTTGAGTTATATATTCAGGTTGACAATAATAATTTATAATATATTTTTCGTCAATGTATTTTTTTAATTTGTTGAATAAAATAAAATTAAAAATGTTATCACCAAGATGATATATATTATGTAAATGCAATTCTCTCATATAATATATAAATATATCTTAATTCTAATTATAAATTAAATTCTGGAATTGAATATTGTTCGCCAGTTTTAACATATTTTGCAATTATTTTTGGATTTACCTTGTTCACAACAATATCTTCTGCTTGATATACATTATTAAATTTATCAATATAATAAATAATACCTTGAATATCCTGTGCCCAAACTTCAATTTTTTGAGTATTTATTTTTACTTCATTATCATGATTTTCAACAATTCCGTGAGGAGTACCCTTCATATGTGTACCGCAATATTCGCATCCATCTTTTTTTCTTCTTGTACATTGTTCATTTGTTGCTCTTTTTGCACAACATCTATCAAATATCGGCACAAAATTTTTTACTCTTTTTCTTTTCATAAAATCTTCTTTATTAAAAGAAAGTCTATCATAATCATATATGTAATGCAACAATTGATTTACGTCTTCGTTACTAATAACACCCATTTGAGTAGCTTTCTCTTTAATACTATCTTTAAATAGCGTAATATAAGCCTCTACTTTTTTATTTAATCGTCGTTCCATTTTTGAAGAATTTCTTTATATTGTATTACATTATTTATTGTTTTGTATTTAATTCAATTTTTTTATTATTTAATAAAACAACTTAAATAGGCAAACTATGTACTTTTTGCTAAAAATAATAGCGGTATACCAAGTAATGTCATGACACTTGCAGCATATATTACCGTAATAGGTTTATGAATGGCGTATAATATTTCTTTAATTTCATTTAATTCTTGTCTCATTGAATCTATTTTATGTACGTTTTCATAACATTTTGATCGTCCATGTGAATGACAGTAACGTTTAATTATAATTCGTGAAAGCATAATAGTGTGCGGTATTTAAAATTATAAATATAACTTTAAATACATTTTATATTATTTTAGTGAATTAGTATGTAATAGTTGATCTAACAATTTTTTATTTGTTTCTACTACTTCATCATACAATAATATAATTTCCATTTTTTTGTCACTTGACAATGATTCTATAAAATCTATATTTTCTACAGTTAATTTTTTATTATTTTTTATAGATTGCAACAATTTTGCAAAAATTGTATTATTAACTTTATTATTAGTATCCATATAAAATATAATATATATATTTATTTTATATTTATTATATTTTCATAGTTTATTTAATTAAATATTTTCTTCAACAGGTGCAACAACAACAGGCTCTTCTTCAACTACAGCAACAACAGGCTCTTCTTCAACAGGTGCAACAACAGGCTCTTCCACTACTAATTCCACAACAACAACAGGCTCTTCTTCAACTACAGCAACAACAGGCTCTTCTTCAACTACAGCAACAACAGGCTCTTCTTCAACAGCTGCAACAACAGGCTCTTCTTCAACAGATGCAACAACAGGCTCTTCTTCAACAGCTGCAACAACAGGCTCTTCTTCAACTACAGCAACAACAGGCTCTTCTTCAACTACACCAACAACAGGCTCTTCTTCAACAGGTGCAACAACAGGCTCTTCTTCAACTACAGCAACAACAGGCTCTTCTTCAACGGCTGCAACAACGACAGGCTCTTCTTCAACGGCTGCAACAACAGGCTCTTCTTCAACAGGTGCAACAACAGCAGGCTCTTCTGTAATTACAAAAACAGTTTGCGTTTCTTTTTCATTAGTTGACTCTTCTATATTTTTTTCAATAACTGATTCTGCCACAGATTGCTCCTCTTCAACAACAATATTATTTTCAAGTGTTTCTTGAAACTTTATTTCACTTTCTGAAACATTATCATTAAAATCATTTAAACTAATAGATAACGATTCATCAGAACCCTTAAAATCACTTATTGCGAATTTTTCCAATACTAATTCATCGCTAATTGGTTTACTATTATTACATCCAGTTATCATATTACTTACCTTTTTAAATCCATTTTTAATAAATTTTGGCATTTTTATTTTTGTATTATTTGTAAACTGACTTTCAGTAGATTTATAAGAACTATTTGATGGAGTGTTTAGTCCACTTTCATAATCTTCAAATAGATCGTTTTTATCATGTAGATCAAATGATGTGTTTAATTTTGCGTGATTAGTTTCACTATAATGTTTCTCAATTAAATTATGTTCATCGTGAAGATCATACACATCGTATTCATCATTGGAATTGTTATGTACATTATTTTCAGAATTTTCATCAAATTGAATATCACTATTGACATGATTTGACATTAATTGAATCTTGTTACTGAACCTTTTTAAATATTTAGCATGTAGTTTATGAAAAAACTCAATATAAGATAAAAATAAATTCACCTTCTCTCTCATCAAAATAATTTCATAGTTGAATGAATTTACAAAATTATCAATATTTAACCCGATAAGTTGTTTACTTTTATGTATAGACAATTCATTTTCTCTATTGTTAATAATACTAGAAATTGAATTTAATAGTACTAATATATTTTCATGAATTTCTAATGTAACATCAAATTTATAATCTTTAAAAGGTTCAAGGTCTTTATACACGGGAAAATTATTACCTTTTATAATTTCCAATATCTTTTTATCAGTTACATTTTCAATTACATAAGAACATATCAATTTATATAATTTAAAATATTCGCAATACATTCTGTTGTTAACAAACAAAAATATCCGCTTCATATCATCATATTCTAAATCTATCAATTTACTTTGAAAATGAAATGAATCTAATCCAAACACAAATAACTGTGTATTACTTTGTTTAATAAAATCAGCATATAAGTTTTTTAATTTGTCTGATTTATTTTTTAAAGATTCAAAAACATTAATAATTTTACTGCGTACTAAACTAATGTTATTAAATTCAGTTTTTAAATTGGATATCCTAATTTCCATAGATTCCTTTATATTATTTGAAAATATTTTAATATTTAATGAAAATATAAAGGGGACATTATGAAAAATACCAATGATATATTAGGCGACAACGAGGAATCAACGGCTCTTATTAACAGTATGAATGAGGACCAAATTGAATGGTCGGTTGAGCATGAAAAAATATTTATAGAATGGGGGGACAAAGCAATGTGTTACAAGTGGATGCATTCCAAGGCAAATAGTATGTATTCTAGATTGAATGCTTGGTATACAATCCCTGTAATTGTAATATCAACATTAACTGGAACTGCAAATTTTGCACAAGAAAGAGTTCCATTAGAATACCAAAACTATTTTGTAATGATTGTTGGCGCATTCAATATTACCGCAGGAATTATTACGACTATTCAACAATTCTTGAAAATAACACAATTAAATGAAGCACATAGGGTAAGTAGTATTTCATGGGATAAATTTTATAGAAACATCAAAATTGAACTTGCAAAACACCCTTCAGAAAGATCAAAGGTATTCAATATGATTAAAATATGTAAAGAAGAATATGATAGATTAATGGAAATTAGTCCAAGCATACCAGAAAACATCATTATTGAATTTGATAAACACTTTCATAAACGCAATTTTTACGAAAAAATAATCAAACCAGAAATTTGCGATTCATTAATTCCGACTGACGATTGTAGAAACCCTTGGTATAACGATGAAAATAAACAAAAAGCAGAAAGTGAACTAGCCAAAAATATACAAATGAAAGAAAATAAAATTAAAAAGAAGGAGGAAAACAATTTTAAAGATGTCAATGATTTTATAGAATTATTTATTAAAATTAATAATAGAGATCCTATGGAAAGTGAAATTTTTGATAATTTGAAAGATAAAATGGATTTAATGACAATTAAAAGTATTCTTGAACAAATTAAACCAACTAGACCAAATTATGAAAATATATGATTAAATTTTAGGATATTCATTTGGAAGTATATAAATTGAAATAATAATAAATATGTAAAAATATATATAAACATTGTATACTTCTGGAGGGACCCCATAAAATTTTAGTATTTGAATTAAACTGTATAAAAATATTATTGATATCCCGAATATTGTAATACGATTCATAATTATATTATAATTATATTATAATTATAATATTTTATATTTTTACATTATGGAATAATCGCTATTTTCATCAAATTTATGACCTAGTGTCTTTTTATTAATATTATGATATGACAAAGGTGTGTGGTTATAATAATCCTTAATCGTATACATAGGAGAATTTTTCAAGTAAGTACCATCATCTAGTTCTATTTTACCTAAATAAACACTATCATAATATTGTTTCCAAATACCATCATGATCACTGATTCTTAATGTCATCTTTTCATAAATATTATCGGTTGAATTTTCTGGGTTATTAATCTTGTCTTTTTTGATTTCAGACTTATCAATATCATCGTTTGGTAGGTTTTGTTTTACTAAATTATTACCCAAAAATAAAGCATATCTTATTATACCACCTTTAATATACTTACCGGTTGCGTTATTTCCATCGTTCTCGGTAATTTTTTCTCCATACTTAATTTCATCCGTATAATCAATTGACCATCCACCCTCTCTAAATGCATTATTATAATTTGTAAAATAAAAGCCTCCACTTAAAATAGCGTTATTATCTCTAGATACATTCCCAAAAATAAACCTAAATCGTAGATTCTTTTCATGTGTGCCTGTGTAAACAGCTGTTGGAATTTCTATTTGCTCACATTTGGAATTTTTAAAATAAATAAAATCATTATTGATAACAAAAAAATCTGATACATCATCATTTATTTCTATATTACAAATTTGTTTCGTATTTACTATTTCATCAAGTAAAGCAAACCAATACAAAGAATCTTTACTTACTAATCCAACATTAATATCCACTTTTGTTAAATCAACAAAAGCATATGTTTTATTATCATATATATACAATCCTTTAAAATCAAGGCCATTAATAAATGTTTCTAAATCGTATTTTGAGACGTCCAAATCATTGTTTGATGAAAGCAAAGAATATAAATAACAATATATTGTTGATAAAAATAAATCAGGTGAATTATCTGTATGCCTTAAATTTATATATGAAAAATTCAAATCGCCCATAAACGTTTTTGTCAGCAAAAATGTATTAAATGGTTTAGTGCAATTAAAATTAACTTTAAATGGAACCAAAATAACTTCATTTGTTTTTACACATGATAATATATTATCAATATCTTTATCAAGCAAATTCAATGCATCATAAGTAAAAAATTTCTCTTCTTCGCTAATCATGAATTAATTATAATCAATGTAATATATATTATAATTAATTAATTTCTATTTATGTACTTTACGCTTAATAGTTTCTTTTACTTTTTCTTCGCGATTATCCATAATATATTTTGTTAAATCTTCTGCAATATTTTGATCTTTATAATAATTTTGTAAAGAAGATAATAATGTTTTTGAATTTATAGGTTTTTTAACTGTATTTTTTTTATACACTAGAGAACCGTCGTTTATATCAAAACAATCAATATTGTTTGATTTCATTACATGTACTAAATTTTCAGTTATATTTTTCTTTTTATTATTTCTTTCTTTTATTTCTTGTCTTAATTGAGAAACTTCGTTATCTATTTTTACCCATTCACGTATATTGTTAACCAATTGTTCTTTTGGGGATAAAGTCCCTATATCATTATTATTATTCATATTTATATGTAAGTTATATATTAAATTTTTATATCTTTATCTATAACAATATTTTCTTCACTTTCTTCACTTTCTTTACTATTCAAATTATAATGTCTTTTGCATAAAGAATCTTTATATATATTTACAAAACAATAAGTTCCTTTATATTTTCCTGATTTTAAAATTGCGTTACAACAATTACTATTTTCACTTTGGTTACTTTTATTTTTAATTAACTCCATTTTCATTTTATTTTTTTCCTCTATTTTTTTCGCCTTTTCTTCTAGTTTTTTCGTTTTTTCTTCTAGTTTTTTATTTTTCAAATCTTCTTTTATTGTTTCTTTAAATTTTTTTACAACAACTAATTTATGAGCATAGCAATACTTGGTTCCATCATTATATTTATTTTGTAATACAGAATGGACGTATCCAAAGTGATGGCATTGATGTGTGTGTACATTACCAAGATTATCAGTATTAATAATTTGATATTGACATTGATTATTTGGATCTATATAATCTGAATAATTATTACTAGTCTTACTTATATCATAAAAATTAACTCCGTGCTCTTTTGGATAACCAAAATTTTCATAATAAGGTAAAAGTTCATCCTGAATGTTTCTACAATAAGGACATCTTATTTGATTTTGTTTTAGTTTTGTTTTAATTTGTTCCATATTATTAAATTTTTTTTTATGATTGAAAATATCTTTATATAATGATCCATAGTTAAACTTATGTCCACATTTTAATTCCACAAAATTGGTTGTTAATTTTGAATTTGAAATTAAACAAAAGTCTTCATTAATAGAATTCTTGTTATCATCTAGTGAACCATAAAGTTCGCTATAAAAATCTATATTGTTTTCAATTGTATATTTCATAATTTAATAAATATAATTAACTTTATTGTTTATCTTTATATATTTTTTTATTTACACATATATTATGCCACCTCCTGAAGTTTGGGGACCACCAATATGGACATTTTTTCATACATTAGCCGAAAAAGTGAATGAAGATGAGTTCCCTAAGATCAAATTGATTTTATTTTCTTACATTAAAAGAATTTGTAATTTTCTCCCATGTCCAGAATGTTCTTCTCATGCATATCAATTTTTAGCGCGAGTAAATATAAATTCAATCAAAACAAAAAACGAATTTAAAAACATGTTATATATTTTTCATAATGCTGTAAATAAAAGAAAGAGAAAGGCGTTATTTAATTACACGTACATGAACAAATACAGAAATATCAATATTGGGTCAGCTTTTAATAATTTTATTAGCGTTTATCATACAAAAGGTAACATGAATTTAATTGCAGAATCTTTCCAGAGAAGTTTATTGGTAAAAGATTTAAAAAATTGGTTACTTGACAATTACCGATATTTTAGATCAACCAAAAAGGTTCATTCACGTAACACCAATGACAATAAAGACAATGATAATAATTCCAATGATAATAAAGACACTAATAATGAAATAATAACTTAAAATAAATATACCATAGATTATAATGAAATTTATATTTTGTAATTTACCAGATGATATAATAAAAAATATTCTTTTGTATGATGAACATTTTATTATGAGAAAAGGAGAGATTATTTCTATTATTCCAAAAAGAGATAATAGATATAAATTGCTAAATTTTGTTACATTAAATCTTATTTCTATTGAAAATTCAACCAACAATACCATTAGATATGAGTATTATTTCAATAATTTATATGATTATCAAGATAGACAAATAAATAACTCTGACCTTATGCAAGTAGATATAAATGAATATAATGATATTATAAAATATGCTGTTTGGATTGGGAAACAATATCCAAAGTCTTTTATTTGTAATAAAAAACAAATTTATTATATAGAAAACATATTAGAATATAATTGGATTTATACTGAATATAACTACGTAAGAGCATGATTATTTCGGAGTTTTACAAATTACCGATTAATTCACCATTTTTATAAACGTTACATTTAAACGTTTGATTTTTTGGCATGCTACACACATCCTTATTGCTCTGAGTTTCATTGAAAAATAAATATTTACTAGAATTTCCTGAATACATCAATATTACAATTAACGCAGAAGAAGCCGCTCCTGTTAAAACATTTAAAAATAATTCGCCCATTTGTTCAACACAACCTTTATAAGTTTTTATAAACATATCTATAAAGAAATATACTAACAATCCACTAAATATCCAGTAATTTACGCTGCCATTAGTAAACATTGGTATAGATAAATACATAATAGTAAATGCAAAAACAAAAGAGCTAAATGTTGAGTTTCCATATTTACTATACTGAATAGATGTACATATTGAATCATCGTTTTGAGTTACACTAGAACCATTTAACATATAAATAAAATTTCTTACAACAGCAACCCCGATTAAAAATCCTAAAAATATAAGCCCTTTAAAGTTCTGAAAACTAAATGAAAATGCTACCATTACTATAGCCAAAATAACCGGCGAATAAAAAGATAAAAACACCATGATATTGAACGGTTGATAAATTAACATAGAAAATGTGCCTCGTACTCCTCCTTTGATATTACTCGTATTTAGATTTTCACTGTTCATATTATAATATAAAATTATTAAAATATTATAATAATCAATAAAATATTACACTATTATTCTATAATTAATTCAATTGCTTCTTGAATGTTATTTACTGGATAAAAATTAATGTTTTGATCTTTTACTAAATCTGTATTACCATATTTTTCATAAAAATCATCAAAATCTTTTTTATTTTCATTTGGATAAATAAAATTTTTTACACCCGACTTAATACCATATATTATTTTTGTTTTTAATGCACCTATTTCACCGACCTTACCATTTAAATCACATGCTTCGCCAGTTACTGCAAAATCATTCTTAATTTTTTTATTATTCAATAAACTATACAATAATATTGTAACTGCAATACCCGCAGATGTCCCTGATTTTTCAACACTTCCGTCGCCCATATGTAAATGAATCCCATATTTTTGCGGACCGTCGTAGAGTTTCTTCAATTGTTTTTTTCTCTCTTCACTTATCAAATTAAAGGCAATTGTCAAGGATAATTGAAACGATTCTTCCATCATTTTATCTAATAATCCAGTCAATTTAAATGATAAATAATTATTAGAAGGGAAAAATTTTGCACTAGTTGATAAAATACCACCGATATTATAATTATTAGCCCACAAGCAATTAATAACTCCTACACTATATTGAGTGTGTATTTTTTGTAACCGCATTTTTCGCTTATCTTTGAAATAATTATTTTTAATATCATCAATCGTTACTTGTATTGGAATATCAATCACATTATTGGTATTTTTTAAAACATTCAAATTGATTTCTCCTATTATTTCAAATAATTTTTCCTTTAATTTTCTAACACCAGGTTCCAATGTATATTCTTCTATAATAAATTTAATTGTTTCATCTGATATTTTTATCATGTCTTCTAACCCAATATTTTTATAAATTTCTGGTAATAAATGCTTATTGCTTATTTCTATTTTATCTTCAACAGATAAACTATCAAATTTTATCCGATGTACGCGATCTAATAAAACCTTATCTATCGCATCTGGTTCATTATAAGATAAAATAAATAATACTTTTGATAAATCCAACTCAATTCCAGAAAAATATTTATCTTGAAAACTATCGTTTTGAGTTGGATCTAATAAATGCGTCAAAATACCTGTGATTTCTTTACCATGTTCTGTGCGACTTATTTTATCAACCTCGTCTATTAAAATAATAGGATTCATGCATTTTTTGTCAATTAAAATTTGCACTATTTGACCCCAAGTGCTCCCGACATATGTATAGGAATGTCCAACCAAATGACTACCATTTGAATCACCTCCCATCATTATCAAACTAAATGGACGTGAGTTATTATTTTCATCTTTTAAACATTCTGATAGACCTCTTGCTAATGTCGTTTTACCGACACCAGGCGAACCCTCAAAACCAAAGCAATTCCCTTTTTGTTCTCCATTAATCCACTGACTAATTATTCTCTCTATTAATTTTTTTGCATTATCATGACCATGAACACATTTATTCAATGTACCTTTTACACTATTCATATAACTTGTGATTTCATTCATATTTTTTTGAATTAAAAATAAATCATTTCTAATTTGTTCAGATTGTTTATATGTGTTCATTACGTTTGTATTAATTAAAAATTCTTTTTTTAATTCATTAAATAATTCAGGGTTATTTATTTCTTTAATAGAATCTATAAAATTAGTCAATTCGTTTTTATATTCATGTTTATTTTTTAATGCACTATTTAATTTATATCCATTTAATTGTAATTGATCCAATATTTTATTAATAATTTTTATGTTTTTCACCATAGTTTTTTTATCAATATTCAAAAATATATATTTTAAATCATCAAAAATATTATTTTGTATACTATTTTCATTGTATTGACCAATTAATTTTATGTATTTAATTATTTCCAAATTAGTGTATTTATCTTTTTTTGGTATATCTAATAAATAATTATTAATATTACCATTCTCTATCAATTCTTTAAATTGGAACTTTATCGCATCCATGATGTGCAATATTGGTTCTTTCTTATAAATTTCAAATGGGATTTTTAATAACCCATCCAAATATTGTCGTGCTTTAGAACCTGAATCCTCAGATTTTGCCTTTACCTCTTTTAATTTCAGCATAGCTTTTTCTTTGACACTATCATTCGCTTTTAATAAACAAATCTGTTGTTCTAGTGGTATTTTATTCATATCAAAATTAGACAATTCATTTGTGTAATTAATTGTATTTTTCATGGCTTTTTTAAATATATTTTTTATATTCCACGAAAAACTATCAAATAACATTACTTGTTCCTCGCTATCAATAGTGCCATTTACATCATTTGATAAAAGATCGTATAATAAGTAAGCTAAATATTGATTTTCATAGTTATCGCTTTTAATTAATAAATAAAGCAATGTATTTCTTTTTGAAAATAAATCATCTGCAATAAATTCTTGTATTGTTTGTATTATTGTTTTTTGTTTTAAAACTTTATTTTGAGATAAATAACCAGCAAATTTATCATAAAAGTCCTTACTTGTATTATGTATTAATAAATCTTTCAAAGATAACGAACATAGAAATCTATCAAATGATTCACTTTTAAAATCAAATTCATTAGGAAGATGTTGTTTAATTTTTTCTAATTTATCTGTAATAAATTTATTAGACAACAAATCAATCATAATATCGTCTACTATACCATAAATTAAAAGGCCTTTTTTATAACTAGAATTATAAATATATAATTTAATTCCGTGAACTTTAACATAAAACTGTTTATAACTATTATTGATATCAAAACAATCTAAATTATTTTTGTCATCAATAACATTTAATATTTTGTAACTAATTGGATGAAAATATTTTAATAACAAATCAAATTTTAAATTATTATTACAATTTACATCATTTCCAAAACAAATAATCAATAAATCACTTAAACTCGCGGTCCCGTAATTTTTAATCATACTAGACAATTCATTGTTAATATGTTGTAATTTATTAACATTTGTATCAATATCAATATGTATTTTATTATCAATAATATTTTCTATTTCTTTGATATGCGAGTTTAAATCGTGTAATTTGCTTGTACATAAATTTACATCAATTGTTGTTACAATTCCAAGTAATTTATTTTTATTTATATGAAATAATGTTTTTTCAATAATGTCTTTAAAAAATCGTATTTTTTTTTCTATAATGTTCACTTTATTTTCATTTGAAGTATTATCAATATTAACAATATTTATCTTTTTATTCAATAATATTGTCTTTTTATTTTTCATTAAAGTCTATTTCTATTAAATACTAATATAATTATTTTTTTTGTATTTACTAAGAAAAATGGTACATTTCTTTAAGTTAAAATATTTAATATATATTTCAACATATTAAATAGATAAATATAACTAACTATAATTATATTTATTAAAATGGGAATTCCCAGTTATTTTTCATATATAGTCAAAAATCATCCAGATATTTTAAAACAAATTCAACATAACATAATGAACGTAGACAATTTTTACTTAGATTGTAATTCTATCATTTACGACATAATCCATAGTATTGATTTTAAAACAATAAAAGAAGAAGAAACTGACTTGATTATCAAAAACGTATTTATTAAAATTGATGAATATGTTAGTGTTATCAAACCAACCAACAACCTATTTATCGCATTTGATGGAGTCGCTCCAGTTGCAAAATTAGACCAGCAACGTGAGCGAAGATATAAATCTTTATTTCAAGCGAAAATTTCACGTAGTATTTACAAGGGTGCAAAACCTGATCCGTGGAATACATCTGCAATCACGCCAGGAACTGTATTTATGGCGAAATTAAATGAAAAGGTGAAATCGTATTATAATGACCCCAAAAAGTATAAATTGAATAATATTATTGTTTCTACTAGCGCCAATTATGGTGAAGGTGAGCACAAAATTTTTGATTATATTCGGCGATTTCCTGAGCAACATAATGTGGACACTACCACGGTTATTTACGGTCTTGACGCTGACCTTATTATGTTGGGTATCAATCATATTCCAGTGTGCAATAACATTTATTTATTTCGCGAAACTCCTCATTTTATTCAATCAATTAATAGTGAATTGGAGCCAAACAAAGAATATATGTTGGATTTGCCTGAACTTGCAAAAAATATTACATTGGATATGAATAATGGCGAAGAATTGAACAGTGAGCAAAGGACAAACCGTGTGTACGATTATATATTCATGTGTTTTTTCTTGGGCAATGATTTTATGCCTCATTTTCCGTCTGTAAATATTAGAACCGGCGGTGTTGATAAAATGTTGAATGCATATAAAGCTGTGATTGGTAATACAAATGATAATTTATGTGACGGCAAGCAAATATTTTGGAAAAATGTTCGCAAACTAGTGAAGTTTCTTGCAGATAATGAAGAAGAAAATTTCAAGAATGAAATGAAACTACGTGATAAAAGGGAGAAATATAAGTTGGCAGATGAGACACCTGAAGATAAATATAAAAAGTTTGATAATATACCCGCTTATGAAAGAAGTTTAGAAAAACATATTAATCCTTTCAATAATAATTGGCGGGCGCGGTACTACGACACACTTTTTCACGTTGACTGTGGAGACGACGAGCGAATAAAACAAATATGCGTCAATTATTTGGAAGGGTTAGAATGGACCATGAAATATTATACAAGTGGTTGCGCGGATTGGCGATGGAGTTACAATTATAATTATCCACCATTATTTGCAGATTTAATACATTATGTACCCTATTTTGATAGTGAATTTGTTGTAACCAAAACACCTCAACCGGTCAATCCATTGGTTCAGTTATGCTACGTTCTTCCAAAAGAAAGTTTACAATTGTTACCTAGTGATTTATACAACAAATTGATTCAAAAATACAATCATTGGTATGACAGTGATTGTGAATTTGTATGGGCTTACTGCAAATATTTTTGGGAGGCGCATGTTATGTTGCCGCATATTGATATAAATGAATTAGAGGAATTTGTTATAGAAAAGTATAAAAAGTAAAACATTTATATAATAAATTTATATTTTTTGAAAAAATAATATAAAGATTTTTCAATTATATAAATTGAGCAAACTAGTGCTCAATCGCGGTCTTATAGTGTAGCGGTTAGCACACGGCACTTTGAATGCTGTATCATGAGTTCGAATCTCATTAAGACCTTTTCACACACCTTTTTTCATTTCAAAATACCGAATTATAATGATATGAAAAAACTTAAATATAAAATTTATATTTCAATTATGACACCATATTCAAATACAACTAATGAAATATACATAGCTCATTGGGAGCATACGAAATGGTTAGTTTTATCATCTTGTTTTTTTATAATTCCAGCAATGTATGCTTTTATAAATAAATTGTATGGTCATTTCATTTTATTATTTTTTACTTCATTGATATCTGCAAATTATTGGAGAAAAGCAACTTATTCTTGGAGAAGAAAATTGGATCTAATATTTGCGAAAATTTCGTTTGTTGTTTTTTTTTCAAATGGTATTGTTTATGTTAGAACATTGCATTATGTAATACCAGGATACACTGGTTTACTGGCGTTGTTATATTGTTATTATTTATCAGGAAAATTATTTAAATTGAAAGACAATAATTGGTATAAATATCACTGTATTTTCCATTTTATTATGACATATGAACAAATGATAATTATTGATAGTCTTTTGAATAATCGGCGTTTGAAATAAGAAGAGTATCAAAACTTTTTCTTTAAGTTGTTTGGGGAATTTATTATATTAACTTTATTTTTTTTTCCAAAAGTATTTTGGGATTTTCAATTTTGGACATTTTTTTTGTCCATTTTTGAAAAGGTCCGTAAGACTTTGGTAAAATGCATGTTTTGTGACCATAAATGAAAATTAGCGTGTGGTGTCATAAAAAATAATTTATATTTTGTTACGATAAATTTTTGTATAGATTTTTAATTTTTTTTCTCAATGGAAATAAAATGGAAACTTTAGGAAATAAAATTCAGCAAAATTCAGCGATGAAATATTATTGTGTTGTTTGTCACTATGGTACGTCTAGAAAATGTAATTATGATACACATCTAATTAGCACGAGACACTGTGCAAAGTCAACAAAGGAAACATTTGGAAACGAAATTCAGCAAAAATTCAGCAAGGCTCAGCAAATTTGTGAAAAATGTAATAAAGATTTTAAAACGTCTTCTGGATTATGGAAACATAAACAAAAATGTATTCTTAATACTAATCCTATTATTCCTAGTAATAATGAACCTTCAGATAAAGAACTTATCATGCTCCTCATTAAAGAGAACTCTGAACTTAAAAATATGATGGTTAAAGTACTAGAGAATGGTACAAATAACAATAATAATAATAATATAAATTCACATAACAAAACATTCAATCTACAAGTGTTTTTGAATGAAACATGCAAAGACGCCATGAATATTAGTGATTTTATAGAATCGGTTAAGTTGCAAGTATCCGATTTAGAACATGTTGGGAAGGTTGGTTATATTGAAGGAATATCCAATATAATCATTAAAAATTTACAGGCACTAGAAGTGGAAAAACGTCCTGTTCATTGTACCGACCAAAAAAGAGAGGTTATGTACGTGAAAGAAGATAATATTTGGGAGAAAGAAGATGAAGCAAATAAAAAATTAAGGAAAGCTATCCGTACGATTGCCCATAAAAATATCTGTATGTTCAAAGCTTTCAGAGAGAAATATCCTGATTGTGAAGAATATGATTCCAAAAAAAATAGTCAATACAACACAATAATATATGAATCCATGGGAGGAAAAGGAGATAATGATTATGAAAAAGATACGAAAATTATTAAGAAAATAGCCAAAGTTGTTGGAATTGAAAAAATATAAGTGTATTTCATCCGTCCACTCTAATTTTTCAAGTTCTTTTTACAAACTGCAACAATATAATCAAAAGGTTGTATCATTTTAAACATATTATACAAAATTGAATAAAATATAGTAGGCAGGTTTTTCTTTTTTATATAATTTTTAAAAAAATAATTATAATATGAATTAAATGTTTTATCTGTTATATTATACAACTCGGTAATACATAATCCACTATTTTCAATATTAGTTTTCCATTTATCTAATGTTATTAGGTTTTGTTCTGGTATACACAAAAAGTCCGATGCTATTTTGATAAATACATTTTTAAATATTGAATTACCACAATCTTTATTGTTATTTTGTAATACAATGTCGCTTATGATAAAAATTCCATCATCTGTTAAAAGATTATTCACATTGGTGAAAAATTGTTGTCTATTGTTATAATGAAACGCTGATTCTAATGAAATTATTCTATTAAAACTATTATTTTCAAATATGTCTAGTAAATTATGTGCGTCACCATGTATATATTTAATCCGATTTTTAATTTTGGGTTGCTTCTTAAGCTTCTTATTAGCATATTTTATTTGTTTTTTTGAAATATCAATTGCAGTTATTTGAGACAATACTGATAAATTTTTACACCACATTACATCTTGTGCACCATATCCACAACCAACATCTAAAATATTAAATTTATCATAATTGTTTAATTGACCCTTTTCATAAATGAAATTACATAATTTTTTATTTGATTTATGTAGCGTTGTTTCATTCTCTTCCCATAGTCCATAATTCATAAAATAATTTTTTTTACTTACAACTTGAATAAAATTTTTCAAATAATAATCATACACAATATTATTTTTATCACAACGGAAATATTTATGTATAACATTATAATAATAATTTTTTAGTAATTGTAATATTAATATTACTAATATAACCAATATTACAAATATTATCAAAATGCATGACAAAGATAATATTATAAATTTCATTTAAAAGTAAATAATATTAATTTTTTATAAACTAAACTAAAAATACTTATATAAGAAATAAGTAAAAAGCAACAAACTTTAATAAAAAATATATATTATGGCAACTAAACAAATAATTAGTGAAATCCCCAATAGAGATGCTTTTTTTCACTTATTAAACAATAATCCAGGTTTAATTGTTCTAAAATTAGGTGCTGAATGGTGTGGTCCATGTAAACAGATAAAAAATATTGTCCATGCATTTTTTGCAACATCACCTTCTGACGTTGTTTGCGGCGACATTGACGTAGATCAAAGTTTTGACTTTTACTCCATGTTAAAAAGTAAGAAAATGGTTAACGGTATCCCAGTAATACTTTGTTATAAAAAAGGAAATGAAACCTTTATACCTGACGATATAGTTACAGGCGCTGATCCTAACGGTCTTGATGTTTTTTTTAAAAGATGTGGAAAACATTTAAATGACGTACGAATTAAGTACCCAAAAATACATGGTAAAAAATAAAATCAAGACTAAATTAAATTTTTTGGATTGATTTATAAAAAAATAATATAATATTTATAATAATATATTATTTGTATAGTATATATTTATTATGAAACCATTTATTAATTATGTTATACTTTTAATAATATTAGTAGTCGTTGGGATACTATATTATCGCTATGAAAATAAAAGAATATCCGAAGACAATCAAGATAATATTGAAACAATTCGTAAATATTTATTAGATGACACAACTTTAGCCAAGAGTAAAAAACCTATATTATGGATTCACGTACCTTATGAATATAACTCTAGAAATTGGTTGAATTTTGGGTCTAGAAGTACATTTGATTTAAATCAACCTTATCTGTATTTGACAGTAAGATCTATTATTCAGCAATGTGACTCATCTTTTACTATTTGTTTAATTGACGATAATTCATTTTATAAATTAATACCAGGCTGGAATATTAATATGAATAAATTGTCATCTCCTATTTCAGATAAAATGCGAATGCTAGGTCTGATGAAATTAATACATGTATACGGTGGAATGATGTGTCCAATTTCTTTTTTATGTATAAAAGATTTATTACCCCTCTATGAAAAAGGTACTTCTGGAAATAAAATGTTTATTTGTGAAACAGTTAACCGAAACATAACATCTACAGAATATAATTTCTATCCAAATTTAATATTTTCAGGAGCAAATAAAGAGTGCTCAACAGTAGGAAATTTGATTGAATTCATGCAACGTATTATTTCAAGAGATTATACAGCAGAGTCGCACTTTTTGGGTGATTTCAATAGATGGTGTGAATCGCGAATAAGACGCGGTGAAATTAATATAATAAATGGAAAAGACATTGGAACCAAAACAATGGATAATACAACTATATTAATTGAAGATCTTTTATCTAATCATTACATAAATATTTATACGCAAACTTATGGTATTTATATACCTGCTTATGAGTTACTACAAAGACACCATTACAATTGGTTTTGTAGATTGTCTGAAAGACAAGTTATAGAATCAGATACTATAATAGGTAATTATATATTAGTAACAATTTCAGAAGGGGGTAAACATGTACTAGAGCCACTTGAAGTAAAACCAAATGGTTGGGTTGGGTTTTGGAAAACACCATTATATCCTGGATTATATGGACAAAAACCAAATTTCTTAGGCGACAATTTAAGTATGGTAAGATATACAGGTAGATAAATTTTACTTATATAATCACTTAAATAAGTAATTATATATAAAAATAACATGTCATTTACTGTTTCAAAGTCAAATGGACAACTTGCTTTTAATGATTTCGGTTGTTATGAAACACGCAACCCTTCAACAATTTGGTGTATTCAAGAAGCAGACAAGATATACAAATGGAGCGATTTTGATGAAATTAAAATTTTCACAGAAGATTATGAAGTAGATTATAATGACTATACTTATAGTAAGCAAAATCATTATAATAATACAGTTCCTGATTTTAATTTTCATGCTTGGCCACAAGTTGGTATACATGATTATAGTGATTTTGTAAAAGAAATTGATAGTGCTGGATTAAATAATTATGAAGTAAATAAAGTGGGATGGATAGGTAACATAAATACAAATTTTAGAAGGAAAATAATGTTTGAAATCGGTAATAATAATAAAGATTTATTTGATTTTTTTGAAATGAGTTGGATATACAATGGTAAAATACCATTAGATAGCACAAATTATATTTCAATGCCTGATCTGGTTAAAAAATACAGTATATTGTTAGATATTGAGGGAAACGGATATTCCGGGAGACTTAAACACCTACTTTGGTCACATCGTCCTGTTTTAATTGTAGATAGACCACACAAAGAATTTTTTTTTGAGTTTTTGAAAGAATGGGAACACTATATTCCTGTAAAAAGAGATTTATCAGATTTGATTGAAAAAACAAACTGGTGCTTAGAAAATTATGATAAAGCATTACAAATAGCTGAAAACGCATATAATTTCAGTAAGATTCACCTGACTCGTGAGGCATGTTATGCAAAATGGAATGATATAATAACAAAAAATATTAGCCCTTTCCTCGTGTAAAATGCTAATTATTTTTATATAATTTAACGAAAATTATATAAAAATATATAATTTATTAATTTAGTATAATGCTAAAAAAACATATAGTATTGTTTGAAAGTAAACACTGTGGATGGATTGCTTATTCTACAACTGGAAGTGATGCTAAAAGAATATTAAGTGTAAATAAAAAATATGATATTTTTTATATTTTTGAGTGCGATATAGAGAAACAATATCCATATACCATGAAATTAAAATCACCACTAAATAACAATTACGATTGTAAAAAAATAAACAAATATAAAGAAGAAAATTTTGAAGAAAAAGATAAATACATTACAATTAGTTATGAAACGGTAAATGAAGGTATTTGTTTTGATGTAAAACATTTTTGAATGACTGGTGTAAAACAAATGATTTTTAACTATAAATAGCAGAAACAATACGTGAACCATTCTCACGAGCGTAACGACTAAATTCATAATCATATACAGCAAAACAACGAATTAGAAATCGGTCATCACCGTCGTATTTTGGGTAAAATGGCGATCTTCCATGAACTGCGCGCATATTATCTATCAAAATAATTTCCCCTTTTTGTAAATTATGTTGAACGCGGTAATCATAATAAATATCAATGATTTTTTTTATCAATTCACACGATTCTTCATTAGTACCAAACATTAGGTGTTGGTCAAAAACTAATTTGGGGTCTTCTTTGTCTCCATATAAAATTGATAAAGGTCCACGTACTTCGCCTTCAATAAAATCATTGTGGTTTAACTTAAATGAGAGATCAACACCTGTTTTCCATAATGGTAAACATAACAAATCTTTATCTTTGTCACTTAAGTTATTTAATATGTAGTTTACAGGTAATATATAGGTTTGTGCTAGTGGATCACCCCGAATACAAGCCAAGCTTAAAATATCTGGTCGTAATTTGGAAAATGCTTGTTCTGTATGAATTTCTAGTTCAGTATTGCTACCAACACTAGTTTGTTCATTTTCCAGTTTTTTTATAGGAACTACATCCTGAAAAAGTCTACCCCCTCCTTCTGCCTCATATGCAATCATTTCACCAATCATATTTATTAATATACTTTGAATTCGCGCAAGTATTGTTGATTCACCTATCTTATTATCATTATTGTCAGGTGTTTTTGGTAATTTCATAGAAATGGGAAAAGGTAATGCTGGTGCAATGTTATCAAATGAAATGTTTTTAATCAGTAAAAACCCAGTGTCACTTCCTTTTTTTGCAAAATCCAACAAACCTTTTTGGATTCTTTCTGGAATATATTTAGAACATTCTTTTGATTGAATACAAAACAATTCGGGATTATTTGATGGACTAGCACTTATCTGAAATGCTAAATCTATTAAAATATTATTTTCATCATTTGTAAGTTCAATAATATGTGGTTGCATTAGTTTTATTTTATTTATAATATTATTTACAAATAAAAAAATTGTTATATTAAAACCATTTAAAATGAAATAAAGTATAATTAGTAAGATTGAAAATGACTACGTTTAGTACTGACTGTTTAGTTCTTAAGATTGAAGAGCATGTTGATTGTGATTTGGATACAATCTTATTTATTCTTTACGATACTGATGATGATACTTTTCTAGTTAGAGGAAAAAGAAGTGATATATTTGGGAAACCACAATCAGTTCCTTATTCATTTTACTGTAAATATGCAAGCGAATTAATAGATTTTATTAGTTTTGTTATTTGTAAAAAAAGCAAAATAAGTTATACTTTGTATAACTACGACGATTTACCAAATAATTCAGATGACATTGATTTTGAATATTTAAAAGAATTAGATGAAGATCGTGCATATGAATTAGCTGGGTATGATAATCAAAATTTCAATAGAAAACAAATATTGAAATATTTAAGAATGTTACGAAATGTGTTTAATTATTATTAAATAAATAATAGAAATATTTATAAAAATGAAGGACATTGTTTCGCTTTTACTTACAACAACTTGTTTAGCAGTAGCAGGGTTAGGTATATATTTTTTTTCTTCCAATGCTGATGAAAATACTAGCAGTAAACAAAAAACTGATAAAAAAAGAACATCTATTAGTGGCGGTAAAAAATACAATGATGTGGAAGATTATTTAGATAGCGACAACAATGACATTGACATTGATAATGACATTGATAATAATTCTCAAATTGACGATAATGAAGTTGTTGAGTACAATTACAAATCTAAGCCCAAAACAAATAATAAAACTAAAAAAAGTAAGGGAAAATTTACTAGTTCCAAAAAACGGTATTATTAAGTTTTCATATAAATAATATAAACAATATCATAAGACGATTTATTATATTTGATTTGTGAAGTATATGTTAATTTATTATAATTACATATTTGACGTACAATAGTAATAAAACTATTATACGTTAACTTTTTTTCTAAATATTTTTTTTTTGAATTATGATAATAAGGTTTACACATTTCAATAAATTGATGTATACTTTCATTGAATATGCCTTTTTTAAATGAATTAGTATTTAAAACATAATGTTTTTCATTTTTCATGCATATATTTTCTAAAAGATCAAATAATATTTCGTTAGGAATATCTTTTTTGAAAATTTGAGTTGACATTATTTAAATTACTTGGTAAAATATAATATATAAATATATTATATTTCGCATAAATTTTGTAAATTATAATTTTATGATATACTACATATTTTGATAATAAAACCAAAGTTATATTTTTTACGCAATATACAAAATATTGATTAAATTATTTGTAAATAATGCTAATTCTACCTCATCTTCATGAATATTATGAAATACTGATATATATTTGCATATATAAGGTATAATTTTATATTTTTCATCTTCATTTAAACACATGGTTTGCTTTATAAAGATGAAATAATTATCTAAAATATCCATTACAGAATAGCCTCTATCATACAAATCATAGATTAATGATAACGCTTCGTCTAATTTGTTTTGTTTTATTAAATTAGTATAATCTTCTAGAGTATAAAAACTAATATTAGAACATAATTTAATCGCTAAATCTAATGTGATTTTTTCATTCAATAATTTAAATTTTTCCATATAATTAATTAAAATCTTAACAGTATTATTGCATATATTGACAACAAAATCTTCCGCATCTGCGTCAATATCAATTTTTTCGCTTATTTTAATAGAAGTAATAATTTCTTTCAAAGTATCATTTTCAAGTGGTTTTATTTTTATAATATAAAAACGCGATTGTAAACTTTCAATTACTTTTTGAATGTTACTACAAGATGATATAAAATGAACGTTATGACTATATTTATCAATGCAATTACGAAAAACTTGTTGGCTTTGTTCATTAATTAAATCAATATCATCCAAAATAATTATTTTTTTTTTATTTTGAACGGTTGAACACGTTTGACAAAATGTTTTCACGTCTGTTCTATAATAATTAATACCTTGTTCTTTTAGACTATTAATAACAAGCACATTTTCTTCATAATCAGTTGGATTACTATTTTTGTAATATTCTTTTATAATTGCATTTAAAAATGATGTTTTGCCAGAAGCAATATTACCTAACAATAAAATATTCAAATTATCCATTAAAATCAATGTTTTTAAAATATTAGTAATTTCATTACTTTTACCAAAATCATCAAAATAAATCGGTTGAAATTTGTGAATAAATAGCTTGTCTTCTAATTTCATGATTATTTACAAATTCAAATAAATTAATATTATTAGTTATTTTATATTTAAGTATATCTTAATAAATAATATACTAATTTGAAATGTCCCAAAAAGAAGATTTATACAATATTTTAGGAATTAATGAAAATGCAAGTCATGATGAAATTAAAAAAGCATATAGAGGATTATCATTAAAATTTCATCCTGATAGAAATCCATTACCAGAAGCTACAGAAAAATTTAAAAAAATAAATGAAGCTTATGAAATATTAGGAGATGAAGACAAAAGAAAACATTATGAAATGGAGCGAAAGAACCCTTTTATGAGAAATGGTATGCACGGTGGTCCCCCTAATATGGGCGACATGGACGACATATTGAAAGCATTTTTTGGAGGTATGCCATTTATGAGCGGAATCAATATGAATGACATGGATGATTTGAATGGAATGGGTGGTATGCATGGTTTTCCACCAGGCTTTACACAAGGGTTTCCGCCAGGGTTTCCACCATCTGCTCATTTCCAAGTTTTTCATAATGGACGACCAGTCAATATAAATCAACCGTTACAAAAACCATCGCCTATAAATAAGACACTTACAATTGATATTGAACAAGTTTATAATGGTTCTACGATTCCTGTAGATATTGAAAGATGGATTAATGAAAATGGAACAAAAATATTTGAAAAAGAAACATTGTATGTTTCCATACCAAAAGGTGTAGACGAAAATGAAATAATTATTTTAAAATCAAAAGGGAATGTTGTCAATGAACATTGTAAAGGCGATGTCAAAATTTTTATCAAAATAATAAATAATACCGAAATTACAAGAAATGGATTAGATTTGATTTATAATAAAAAAATTACTCTCAAAGAAGCATTATGTGGATTTTCTTTTGAAATTAAATTTATAAATGGTAAAGTATATACGTTAAATAATAACAGCGGTAATATCATTACACCAGAATACAGAAAAATAATACCCAATATGGGTTTAACTCGGGAAAATCACACAGGTAATTTAATTGTAGTATTTCATGTAGAATTTCCTGAAAAATTGACAAATGAACAAATTAAAAATTTAAATGATATTTTATAAAAAACAATTTAGAGACAATTAATGGATTTTATCTGGTACGAACATAAGTCAGTGGTAGACTATTAGACTTCCAATCTAACAACTCGGGTTCGATTCCCGATGTTCGTATTATACATATATATGACTCAAATATATATATGAATAAAATACAATTATATTTCGCAAAAAATATAATTGTATATGTATATAAATGGCAGGAAGACCAAGAATTGTAAGAAATATTAAATCATATATTAATTATGTTGATAATCGTAGTGATTCGGGGCCGATGAAAATGGGTACAGCACCGAGTGTAGGAATAACTCATTATTATTGGCATAATTTACAATGTTATGCAAATCAAAAAGCTGGAAAACCTAAAAAAAGTTATAAAAATATGGTATTTTTAGGCATAAATCCTGCACAAACTCCTGTTAGAGAAGGATTTACGCAATCATGTAATTATAATTACTCGTATGTCCCTAACCGGGTATTACCAAATTTTTTTGCAGATTATAATAAAAAATATCATAATCATTATTATAGACCAAATCAGACAAATCTTAGTGAAGACAAAGCATTATTATCATTCAGACAGAAATATACAGACGCATATAACAATTATATGAATAATAAATATATGGGAATGAATAGATAAAATAATTATTTACACTTTTACACGTTTGTAAAGTTTCTATGTTGTGCTAAATTAAGTAAATTGTTACTTGGTTTATGATCTAGTAAAGATGGGTTTACCAATGGATATGGTACATAACCATCAATTGATTTATACGAATATCTTGGATATAATCCTAAATAATTATAAAATCTACCACAACTATTGTCTGTACAAACCGTTGCTCTAGTATTTTTAGCTCTCCTATTTGCTCTATTTTGTGCACCTATGCCACCTGTTCCAGGTTTATATTTATTGTAAATATAGGTTGGTTTATTACAAATTAATCCGTATAATGGATTTTTTCTACCACCAACACCTGTATTTTTTTTGTATAAAAAACCTGGAAAACCTTGTGATCCACCATACCAAAATTGACCATTTGAATTACTGCCTGTTCCGAAACCTTTGAAATATGACATCTTTATTTATATATATTAGAAATATATATAAAATATTACCACCTTTTCTAAAGGTAGATTATAAAATGTGGATGTTGTTATGGTTTTTGCACAACTTTTTCTAAAAGTTGTTATGGTTTTTGCACAACTTTTTCTAAAAGTTGTTATGGTTTTTGCACAACTTTTTCTAAAAGTTGTTATGGTT
>Ga0114971_10000335_pt1 | contig 30285 bp, 28 predicted proteins | sample M_140625_MF_Meta_FD_87320 | JGI IMG/M metagenome (GOLD analysis project Ga0114971, IMG submission 87320) | Freshwater microbial communities from Lake Montjoie, Canada to study carbon cycling - M_140625_MF_MetaG | ecosystem: Environmental > Aquatic > Freshwater > Lake | place: Lake Montjoie... | reverse complement strand
TGGGGATACATGTGTGGGCAAGACCGTCTCGTCCACTTTTTTGACGGCCCAGCAAAGTTCAATGGGTGGTGTTGTGCTTTTGGTGGATGACAAAGTCGACACCGAGAACATGGAGATGTTTTTTCACTTGGCCAAATAGCTCGGTCGAGAAAGCGATGTGCGCATTGTGAATCCAGCGAACCCCAAGCTTTCAAACACCTACAACTTCATTGCCCAAGGCAGCCCAGATCAGGTGGCGTCTCGGATTTTATCGACCCTTCCAAGTACGCAGTCCAACGCGGGGTCGGATTATTACAAACAAGCGGCCAATCAAGGTTTGATCTGTGTGATTGGTGCCATTCAATGGCTGGGGCTGGCTTACAACTGCATGGACTTGGCTATTTTGCTCACCCACCCCAAAGCCTTGTTGGAGTTGGATGAAAAAATCAATGCATGTTTGCATGTGCGCTCTCATCAGCATGATCCAAGCATTGCATCGTTTAAGTTGTTTTTAGAGTCCTGTAAAAGTTCACACCCCTTGAATGGAAAGACGCAAATCGACACCCGAAAATTAAGGGATTTATTTGGAGGTGTTGCTGGGCGCTTGTTCGTCTACGGTTCGGGTGCATGTGGGGAGGTGACCAACACCTACCACTCAGAGGTGGATCTTTTTGAGGGCATGAGGCAAGGTCAACTGATGTATTGCGCGCTGCCCACCATGGGGCAGCATTTGTCGGCGCAAAACTTTGGCAAAATTTTACTAGGCGACTTGCGCTGTGCAGTTGCCAAGTTGCAAGCCTTGCCCAAAGCGTCAAGGCCCGATCCACCTTTTTTGATCTGGTTGGATGAGGTGGCAAGTTACGGCAGTGCCAACGCTTTGGCCACGCCCTTTCAGCAAGCTCGAAGCGCACACATTGCCTTGGGAGTCGGTTTTCAAGAGCACGCCAGTGTGCAAGAGTTGGGCCCCTCTTTTTTGAGCACCATTTTAGGCAACACCTACAACAAGCTCCTCTTTAAGCCCTCGGATCCGCAAACCGCCAAGGCCTGGGCCGAGATGATTGGGCGACATCGTGTTTTTGAGACCAGTGTGTCCACGCAGCATTCGCGCTCAAAGGCATTTGATTTCTTAGGATTGGCTTGGAACTCCAAAGCCGCTCAATCGCTTTCACAAACACACACCCGTCGAGAGCGAGAGGAGTACAGGTTGTCGGTGGAGCGTTTGGCCAGACTTGACGTGGGCCAAGCCGTGCTTTTACATGGTGCCACGCAGTTGTATGATTTGCGCATTCCGAAGTTGAGTTTTTTACCTCACATGAGGCGTGAGCTTGGGGAGGTCGTGATCCAACGCCCTGCAAGCACATTCAAGCCCAAAAGTCGCGGGCTGGAATTTTTAAAGTCCGCTGACTCAAGCTCACCCAAAGAAGGCCATGCGCGCGCGCAAGAGGGCTTGTTCTTTTATAAAAAATACGAGCAATTCCTCAGTGAGCGGGTCTGTGCTGAGCAGCGCTTGGGTCTTGCCCAAGAGGAGCTTCGACGTGCCAAATTTCAAAATCTTGGTGGTTTACATCCCCATGCTTAAAAAAAATCAAAGCGATCCATTGTGTTTAGGACTGATTTCATGAAGTTTGTACGGTTTTGGGTAGGGGGTTTGTGGGTTTTGTTGATGCTCTTGTGCAAAGGGACTCGCTTGGTTCTTCGAAGTCATTGGAAAGTCTTGTGGGTGCTCTTGGGCCTGGCTCACATCGATGGGCCTGTCAAGCGTTCTGCGGGTTGGGATGTGGTGGACCAAGAGGCGTTGAAAAAATTTGGTGGTTAAGTGCCAATGACTTTAAAAGAAGTATTCTTTCGTTAAGATACAGGCTGTGTTGGTTTTATTTTTTTTCAGGAAAAGCGATGCTGAGCGATTCCATCTATTTGCCCAAACCCTTTGATGACAAAAACCCCGAGCATGCCAAGACGCTCATGCGCGAGCACCCCTTGGCTTTGGTGGTCAGCACCTCAGACACTGGTGCGCCCTTGGTGTCGCATTTGCCCTTGAAGTGTGAAGTTTTGGACGAGCGTGGTGAGCAGTGGGTGCTTTGGGGACATTTCGCTCGCATCAATCCGCAAGTCCAGGCCCTTCAATCCAAGCCCCAAGCCTTGGCGATTTTTACGGGCCCCAATGCCTACATGTCGCCTTCGGTTTATCCCGACTTGGTGCGGGTGCCCACGTGGAATTATTTGACCTTGCATGTGCAAGGAGCGCTTGAATTTTTGGATGAACCGCAGACCAAAGACCAATTGCTCAAGCAACTCATTGCCGATCACGAACCCTCTTATGCCGCACAGTGGCGAGGATTGTCCGAAGACTATCAGCAAAAAATGCTATCGGCCATCATTGGGTTTAGGATGCCAATTTCTCACCGACAACTCAAGTTAAAGTTGAATCAACACCGCCCCGAGGCGCATCAAGCCATGTTTGAGCAATATTCTCAAGGCAATGAGAGCATGCAGTCTTTGGCCCGTTGGATGTCTCGCCTGGGTATGGTCGATGTGCCTTGAGACAGTGGTTTATTTTTTCCCCCAATCTTATGTTTGACCTCGCATGACACACGAGTTCTCTCACCGCTCTTTGAACTTGCTCGATCAAGAGGCCATCGATGAGGCGAGGATGCGTGTGGCTTTGCAGCAAGCTCAACTCGCAGCCGATCAAGGTGAGGTGCCTGTAGGGGCCGCCCTCTACAAGGGTGGGACATTGATCGCGCAGGCGCACAATGCGCCCATTTCGCTTTGTGATCCGAGTGCCCATGCCGAAGTACTGGTGCTTAAAGCGGCAGCGCAAGTGTTGGGCAACTACCGGCTTGAAGATTGCACCCTGTATGTGACCTTGGAGCCTTGCGCGATGTGTGCGGGAGCCATTTTCAATGCCCGTGTGCGTGAGGTGATTTACGCCGCTTCGGACGCCAAGTCAGGCGTTGCGGGGTCTGTGACCAATCTTTTTGCCAATCCACAGTTGAACCCTCATGCGCAGATTCGGGGTGGTGTTTTAAAAGCGCAGTCGGTCTCGTTGCTACAAGATTTTTTTAAAGCGCAAAGACACCTGCAGCGTCAAGACACCCATGCGTTGAAGGCTTTTTTGCGTGAAGATGCCATTCGAAAACCGATTGAAAACATGCCTGGCTTTCACGCCTTGTCGTGCAACTCCTCTTACCTGGTGTTGAGCGCTTTGCCAGGCATGCGACTTCACTACTTGCACGCTCGCTCTAAAAGCGATGTTGCTTTGAAGAGCTATGTGTGCTTGCATGGTGTCAACACCTGCTCAAACGTCTTTGATCCCATTGCCCCAAGCCTTTGCGAAGGTGGTGCGAACGTTTTCGCACCTGACATGATTGGCTATGGTGGCAGTGATCGTTTCAAGAAGTCTCAGGCCTATGATTTCGCCTTGGCCATGAGGTCCTTGATAGAGTGGATGGATGCGAAAGATTTGCAAGAGATTGGTTTGATCACCCATGACGCCTCCATTGTTTGGGCCTTGGTCTTAAAGGCGCTGCAGCCTCACCGAATTGTGTCGGTGCTTGCTTTGAACCCGTGCTTGAAAGACAAAGGAGCGCTTGCCCTTCAGGGTCTTTATGCGCGTTTGGGCGACTGGCTCAAAAAGGGTTTGCGCATTCAACACCTCCAGCCTCACTTCGCTGACTTGTCGCACACGTTGTTTGAAACGCAATTAAGCGCCTTGTCTAGCCCTTTTGAGCAAGCCTTTGAACGCCATGTGTTTGGGGCCTTTGATGAGTTGTTTCCAAGCCTTGAAGAAGCGTTGGCAAGCGTTGGGCTAGAGATGACGGATTTGCTTGCGCATCTTTCACCGCAGTTCTTGGCTCAATCGGTGTTGATGAACTCCAAGCCGTGTTCACTCGTGGCAAGCGAGTCACTCGGTTTTGACCCTGCAGATATGCTCTTGTCGCGGTTTTCCCAAAGCGAGGCTTTGCAGGACAGGGATTTTTTGAGTCCGGCGTGTTTTGAGCAATTGGGCCAATTCCTGAGCGCCCCCGTTCGCACTCTCAGCGCTTGATTTTTTGGGCGATGGCCAAGAAGAGGGCGATGAGCATGGGGGTTCCTTTTTGTCTTAAGCTCGAGCGATGGGCATGTCGGCCCAAGCGGTGGTGTAGCGAGGTGTGAGCCGCTCTTGCCTCATGGACCAGATTTTGTGTTGGGTGGTGATGCCACTGCTTGCGACGCTTAGGGTGCCACGCCCATAGCGTTGATTGAGCTTGTCTAGCGCTTGCATGAGTTGTGCGCAGTGTGCGGGTTGTGTGTGCTCACGTACTTCGTCTCCAAGTGCCAGCTCGCCTTGCTCAAGCCCTTCATCACTCAAGTCCATCAGCATCACGCCGGCTTTGGCGAATGAATATCCCGCTTGATAGATGAGCCTGAGTCCCAAGACGGCCGTTTGTACCAAGGTGCTTGTGTCTGCACTGGGGCGCACGAGCGGGATGGTGACACTTTGACTGTACTGAGGCCCTGATCGAAAGGGGCTTGTTCTGATGAAGACCAGGACTTGTGCGGCTTGACTGTGTTGGTGCCTTAACTTCTCTGCAGCCCGCGAGGCAAACTCTGAGACGGCTTGAATCAAGGGCTCCAAGCTCACCACCGCTTGCCCAAAACTGCGTGTGCAGGCGATTTCTTTTTTAGCAGCGGGCCATTCTTCCAAGTCGATGCAGGCCTGTCCTTGTAGCTCACGCACGGTGCGCTCCATGACCACCCCAAAGCGCGCGCGCAACGCACTGATGGACGCTTGCTGCAAGTCCCAGACGCTTTCAATGCCCAAGGCTTTGAGTTGTGTCTCGATGCGTCGCCCAACCCCCCAGACCTCGCAGACATCGGTGCGTTGAAAGATGGCTTTCAGCTCATTGGTGCTCAAGCTTTCCAAGTGACACACCTGCGCAAGCTCCTTTGGATACAGGCCTGGTTTGCGCTCAGCAGTTTTTGCGATGTGATTGGCCAGTTTGGCCAGTGTTTTGGTGGCACCCATGCCAATGCAAGTGGGAATGCCAATCCACTGCAAGATGCGCTCGCGCATGGTATGTGCTCTTTTGATCAGATTGCCGCGCACGCCTTGAAGGCCGACAAAGCTCTCGTCAATGGAGTAGACCTCTTGGCTGGGCCCTAAGCCGCTTGCAATGGTCATCATGCGTTGACTGATGTCGCCGTAGAGTGTGAAGTTGGCCGACAAAGCGACCAAGCCAGCGCTTTCTTGTAAATGTTGCACTTTGAACCAAGGTGCACCCATTGCCACGCCAAGTGCTTTGGCCTCGTTGCTGCGAGCAATGGCACAACCGTCGTTGTTGGACAAAACAATCACCGGGCAGGCATTGAGCGAGGGGCGAAAGATCCGCTCGCAGCTCACATAAAAGTTGTTGCCGTCCACCAGTGCGTACATGTTCAGTCCAAGTTTTGAGCGCTTTTGCGAAAGCGTTTGATGGAGCTTGTGACCACACCACAAATGCGCAGGCTTTGCCCCTCCTTGAAGGTGATTTCTGGATAGGTGGGATTGGCTGGTTGGAGTTTGATGTTGCCGTTGCGTTTGTAGAAGTATTTCACCGTGAATTCGCCATCCACCTCTGCCACCACGACATCTTTGTGCACAGGGGCTAGCGCGCGGTTGACCACCAAAATGTCCCCGTCAAAAATGCCCGCCTCGGTCATGGATTGACCTGAAACGCGCCATAAAAAGGTGGCCATGGCGTGGGTGATCAGCAGCTCATTGAGGTCATGGCGTTTGACTGCAAAGTCTTCTGCGGGGGATGGAAACCCCGCGGGGACCTTGCCGGGCACCACGCACAAAGGCAGGACACGGGGCTCTAGCGTGTAGGCAAACGCATTCCAAGGCACAGGCCCATGGGGCCAGTCAAGCTCTCGTGCTTTGGACCTTGCGTCTCTTGTGCGAGCCGCTTCAGCAGACCCAAGACTTGGAGGCGAGTTGTGGGTTGGGGTAGACCGTATACTGTTCATTTGTACAGTATACGGCAAAATGCATGCGCTTGAAATAGTTTTTTAGAGCACGCCTGCTTCTTGCAGTCGCCGCACTTCTTGCTCGCTTAGGCCCAAGAGACCTTGCAAAACAAGCTCATTGTGCTCGCCCAATTGTGGCGGGGCTTTGTTGTATTGAATGGGGGTTTTAGACAAGCGAATTGGACTGGCTACACTGGGAACGCTGCCGTATTGCGCATGGGGAATATCGACCCTCAGATCACGTGCTTGGACGTGTGGGTCGGCAAAAACACGCTCCAAGGTGTTGATGGGGCCACACGGCACGCCAGCGCGCTCCATGATGAGGGTCCACTCGTCGATGCGACGCGTACGGCTGATCTCTTCGAGCAAGGGTGTGAGTTGATCTCGGTGCGTGACGCGATCTTTGTTGGTTAAAAAGCGCACGTCTGAGGACAACTGGGGGTGACCTGCGGCTTGACAAAAACTCTTGAACTGCGAGTCGTTGCCAATGGCCAAGATGAAATAGCCGTCGCTGGCTGGCAAGGACTGGTAGGGGGTGATCGAGGGGTGCTCATTGCCAAGGCGAACGGGCGACACGCCCGTGACCAAGTAGCTGGAAGCTTGGTTGGCCAAGGCCGCCACTTGCACGTCCAAGAGGGCCATGTCCAAGTGCTGCCCCTCTCCGCTTAGGTCTCTGGCTCTGAGGGCCGAGAGGATGCCAACGGTGGAGTAAAGCCCCGTCATCACGTCGGTGATGGCAACGCCCACCTTTTGTGGACCGCCCCCCGCTTTGCCATCTCGCTCGCCCGTGATGCTCATCAAGCCACCCATGGCTTGGATTAAAAAATCGTAGCCCGGGCGCTCAGCGTAAGGACCCGTTTGCCCAAAGCCCGTGATGGAGCAATAGATGAGTCCTGGGTGAATCTCTTTCAATGAGGCGTAATCCAGGCCGTACTTTTTGAGGCCGCCTACTTTGAAGTTTTCAATCAAGATGTCACACTTTTTAACCAGTGTTTTAAGCAGTTGAGCGCCTTCTTCTTGGGTAAAGTCCACCGTAATGGACTGCTTGCCTCGGTTGCAAGTCATGAAGTAAGCTGCATCCGCTCTCTCGCCAGTTTGGGCGTCATTTAAGAAGGGTGGTCCCCATACGCGGGTATCGTCGCCAGAAATGGGGCGCTCAACTTTGATCACCTCGGCGCCTAAGTCGGCCAGGGTTTGTGCGGCCCAAGGGCCCGCGAGGATGCGGCTTAGATCGAGTACACGAATGCCACTGAGTGGCAAAGGGCAAGGGGTGGGAGGAGTCGTCATAGGAAGAAGATTTTACGCCAGTGAGAAAGGTCCTGGGGACGATATCTCTTACACTAGATCATAAATAGCCCTTGTGCCTCAAAAAAACCTGGGACCGACAAAGTCAACTTGCCTCATGATGAACAGTTTTTTTGATCTGCGTTGTCGCTGCATGCTCGCATGGTTGATGTGCACAGGCCTCTTGGTTTCATGTGGAAGCTCAAAGCCGCCTGCCGCTGGGGTGAGCATCACGGGCTCGAGCGTGCCGCCCTTGCACAAGGACTCCAGTGGCATCGTGCCCAAGACGCAACTGAGCACCGAGGAAGGTCAAAGCGTGGCCCTGTATGCCATCGGCTTGGTTGGCGTGCCTTACCGCTTTGGGGGCAATACATTGGCCTCTGGATTTGATTGCAGTGGTTTGATTGGACATGTCTATCAGACCCAAACACCCTTTGCGCCTCCTAGAACCGTCGCGCAGTTGAACGCCTGGGGCTTGGAGGTGCCTGAGGACAAGAGACGAACTGGGGACATGGTTTTCTTCAAGCCCGTTGGTGCTGTCATTGCCACGCATGCAGGCATTTATGTCGGGCAGGGACGATTTGTCCATGCGCCCTCGACGGGGGGAACTGTGAAATTGGCGCACACCAATCAGCCCTACTGGACTCGCATGCAGGTGAGTTATAGAAGACCCTGAGCCGTCTTTTAGTTGCCTGCGCTCCAGCCGGGTAGGTAACTTGCTTGGTTTTTTTTCGCCATTTTGATCGCCACTTTGACCGCTTTGTCCATTGACTGCCCGAGCAAGTCTTTGTCCACATGGGCTCTGAAATAGTCGGCCCACAAAAACTCACTGTAAGGCGTGATGTCTTTGGCAAAGGCGCCTTGCTTTCTTGCCAAACCGGCAAGACTCCTGTAGGGGTCGTCTTGGAGCTGTGAAATGCGTTTAGGGATCTTTTTAAAGTCGACCCTTTTGCCTTCTCTATCAAAGGGGTGCGCCCATTGATGAAACTCCATCACCCGCCAAAAGGTAGATTCATCCAACCAAGAGAGGTCCTTCAAAATGGTCAGCAAGACCCGCTCTTGCCCCTCTTCATACAAGGCCACGCCAAGGTGGTGGTGATCGACGATGAAGTGTTGCTGCTTGGGGCCGATGATGGTGGGAAACCAATGCTGATCAACCAATGCTTGGCGTTTTTTTCCAGACAACGCACGCCACTCCTGACGTTTATGAAAGACTTCTTGGTAGCCAATGCTGCACTGAGTGGGTCTCAAGGCGCTCAGCTCAGACTGGATGATGTGGTGGTGTACGGGTCTCATGCGTCATGTGCTTGTGGGTTGGGGGAAAAAGGGGGCGCTCTTGCAAGAAAAAATCAGTCAAGCCCAATGGTCTCATCAAAAACAAAGCGTGACACCATTCAAGGGGCCACGCTTTGCAAGAGTTAAAAGCGTCAGGGGTGCTTTTTTTTAAATCTTGAACGCCTCAAGGGACTCGGGAGCAAAGAGGTCTTCAACATTGAGTTTTTGGGCAGAGAGTCCTTGCTCATGGTGGTAGCGTGTGAACGTTTCAAGGGCTTTGATGTTCTTCTCTAAGCCATAGGGCCACCAATCATCGCCGAACTCGCGCTTGACCTCTTCAACCTGTGCGGTCAGGTGAGGCAACATGGCTTTTAAGGCCGCAGTCTCGTTCAAAGCTTCATAGGTCATCTTCTGTGCTTCAATGAAGGCCTTGGTCAAGGACTGGGCAATCCAGCGATTGGCCTCATAGACCTCGCGACGAATTACAACGGTGTGCATGATGGGGAAAATCTTCGTCTCACGGTAGTAGTTGCGCTCAACTTCTTGGTAGTTCTCAAACAAGCGCTTCACACGGCCATCCCCTTTGAGGAAAGAGGAGGGCATTCTGGCTGTGTACAAGGCATCGATTTCACCGTCGTAGAGCATTTGTGTAAGGGTTTGATGGGGCTCAATGGGGCTGACTTTGATATGGGGGGGCAGCTTTAAGCTCATCTTCTCGATGCGACCTGGTTCTTCTTCGCCGCCAAACAAATAGGGCTGTGCGTCAATGGGCACACCGTAATGGTCTTGCAAAATGCCACGAATCCAAACGGGTGCGGTCATTTGGTACTCGGGCGACGCAATTTTTTTACCAATCAGATCTTTGGCTTGTTTGATGCCACTGTTGGCATTGACGTAGATGCAAGAGTGTCTAAAAAAACGCGAAGGAAAGATAGGCAAGGCAATGAAAGGTCGCTCGGGCTTGGTGAGTGTCACGCAGTAAGAAGACAAAGACATCTCGGAGAGATCAAACTCTTTAAAGCGTGCCATTCTGAAGAAAGTCTCCTCAACGGGAAGGTTGAGATAGTTCAGATCAATGCCATCCACTTTGACACGCCCGTCCATCAAAGCCCTCGTGCGATCGTAGTCCCAGCACGCAAAGCTTAATTGAAGTCGACTCATTTGGTTATTACTCCTGTTGAATATGTGCGTCTCGCACGATTTTTGTCATTCTTGAAATTTCTTGATCCAGCGCCAGCGCAAACTCTGCCGCGCTCCCCCCCACGGCCTCAATGCCAGCCAAGCTCAAAGAGTGGATCACCTCGGGCATTTTAGCGACCACGGCCATCTCTTGACTGATGCGGTCAATGAGGGGCTGAGGCGTTGCTTTGGCCGCCAGTAAACCGATTACCGGCGCCAAGTCGAAGCCAGCAATGATTTCACCCATGGCGGGCGTGCTGGGTTCTTGCTCAGAGCGCTTGGCCGCATTATTGGCCACCAGTCTGACTTGAGCGGATTTGACAAAACCAGACAAAGAGGGAAGAGCCGCAAAGGCCATGTCCACTTGTCCACCCACCAAGGCGGGAACCGATTGCCCAGAACCTTTGAAGGGAATGTGCGCAATGTTCAAGGAGAGGGCTGTTTTGATGGCCTCCATGGACAAGTGATGGGTGCTGCCTACGCCTGAGGAGCCGTAGGAGAGGGTCCCTGGTTTTGCTTTTGCCAATGCCACGAGTTCTTTGAAGTTGGAGACCCCTGTTTTAGGGTGGACTGCCAGATACAGGGGAGCTCGCGCTGCGAAGGACGCGGCAACAATGTCTCGCTTGTACTCGTAACTCACGCTTTTATAGATCAATGGATTGATTGAAAAGCTTGAGCCATCGGTGCATAAAAGGGCATAGCCATCAGCGGGCAATGCGAGCAATGTTTGAATGGCCAATACGCCATTGGCACCCGGTTTGTTCTCAACCACGACGGGCTGGCCTAAACGATCCGTCAAGCGCTGAGCGTAAATGCGAGCGACGGTGTCCGGTAGGCCCCCAGCTGCATGGGTGATGATGATTTTGATGGGTTTGGTGGGGTAGGTGCTGCTTTGTGCAAAGGATTCGGGTAAAAAGCCCGCACCGATCAACGATAGGCCAGCGAGTAGACCTTGTCGCTTGGCGTGATCGATGGGGCCTGCGTCTTGGTCTTGGTCTTGGTCTTGAGTGAGCGAATGCATGTGCAAGGAATGGGGGGTTTTTTTCATGGAGTGGCTCCAAGGGATTTCAATCTAGGCCAGAAAATCAAACTCTAGAGCGATCGAATATATACCAAAGCAAAGGGATTGTAGAGGTTTTCATCTGCTGATAACCCTTGAACATAGAATTATTCACTTCTAAATAGATTTGCTGATTTTTGGCCCCTTTGGCCTACCTTTTTCGATCAAAGGACGATGTGGGATCTAGGCGCAAGCGCACGAAGAATTTAAATTGATTTTAAAATGCGATGAAAGGCCAATCCTCTTTTAAACCAAGTTCATCGATTTTTTTAAAGGCCAAAATTGCACTTAACTTCGTTGCCTTATGGTGTGTTGTTTGTATGCATGGGCAACATTTGCCGAAGTCCGACTGCACACGGTGTCTTGGCTCATCACTTAAAGGCAAGGGGGTGGGAGGAATGGGTGCTGGTCGACTCGGCTGGAACGCACAACTACCATCCAAGAAGTGCACCAGATGCCAGAACTCAAGCACATGCTTTAAGGCGTGGGTATGACCTCTCAAGTTTGCGAGCAAGGCAGATCAAAGAAAAAGATTTTGAAGATTTCCATTTGATTGTCCCGATGGATTGGGATAACCTCAATTTGACGCAGGCAATTTGTCCGAAAAAGCATCTCTCCAAAATTCGTCGCTTTGCGGATTTTTTCAAAACTTTTCAAGAGCAATCTGTGCCTGACCCCTATTACGAAAGCGACCAAGGTTTTGAACACGTGTTGGATTTGGTTGAAGATGGCACTCAAGGTTTACTGGATCACCTTGGCACTTGTATAAATCAAAAACAAAAACCGTGACTTCCATATTTTTTAAACCCGATTGAACTGGCCTTCATGGGTTGAGGGAAAACGATTCCAGCAGCAGCAACCCTTCAAATGAGCGTGGTCCATTAAGAAGGGCTGCTTTTAAAAAGCTTGCTCAGTAGCTTTAATGAAAAAATTGTCATCAAATTCGTTGAATCGGTAATTGTGTGCGTTTCATGGCTCCTTAAGATAAAGCCCATGAATTTCAAAACACTTCTCTTATTGATCTGCTCTTTGCCAAGCCTTGCTTGTGCAATGGGCAACCCTTGTGATGAGGGACTCACAGGGGATGAGAAACTTCTTTGCAATGCCAAGCGCACGATCAGTGTGAGCCTATGCGAGAAGGGAATCTCCATGGAGTTCAGAATGAACTGCGTCTCAGCAGTAAGAAATCGCCAGCGTGACGAACTCTATGGAGTAAAACCCATGACCGCGGCCAATACCCGCATCATTACAAGCTCGCCCAATAAATATTTCTGGATGAATTAGTACTAAAGGCCTGTTTATTTAGGGTTTGTTTCAAAAACCCCTATTTTTACTTTCCATTACAGTCGCAATTCATATCGATGACGATAACGTAATCGTCATGATGGCTGATTTGGTCACAATAGCGTCATGATCAAAAAATCCTTGCTCATGGTTGCTTGTCTGATGCCCCTTTTTGCATGGGCGGCAGGAGATGAGTGTATCAACGAGTCCAATGGACAACTCAAACTCTTGTGCCAAGCCAAGCACCATGCCTCCGCTGGGTATTGCGACAAGATCACGTCCATGGGTCCACGCATGGAGTGTATCTCGGCGGTCCGAAACCGTCAGCGGGAAATCAATTGGGCGGCACCCAAACCCAAAGTTCTACCTCCCCCAATCCAATACTGATTGTCTTGCTGTCTTTAGGGGTAATCCCTAAGCGACAGTTTCAATTCAACTCTAGAATTCAGTCACTGCGAAAAACATCCCGTCAAGGGGAGTTGTGCTTGCCCTTAATGGGGGTGGGTTCTAAAGAGGCAACCAAGCCCTCTTTGGTCGCTTTGAGCGATCTAAAAAAAGACATTTGAATCAAAGGACATCCATGAAATGCATATTGAGTTCGCTTGGCAATGCCAGCGCGTTGGTCAAGACGTCGGTCTTGCTTTTGAGTTTGCTTGGCGTGCACTTGTCACCTCAAGCCCAATCCAACCCTCCTATTCGAATCGGCAGCACATTGGCGCTGACTGGCCCCTTGTCCTCGACGGGCATTGTGCATAAATTGGCGGGTGAAATTGCTGTAGAAGATATCAACAAGCGCGGGGGCCTGTTGGGTCGACGCGTTGAATGGGTTTTGAAAGACGACCAATCCAAGCCAGATGTGGCCAGAACCTTGTATGAACAATTGCTCAACAGCGACAAGGTTGATTTGCTCATGGGGCCGTATGCAACGGGGGCGATTTTGTCTGCCTTTGTGGTGGCAGAGAGGTACAACAAAGTTTTGATCCATCACACCTTTGGCATTCCCAATCAAGCCAAATACGACAAGCAGTTCCCCGCATGGGCGCTTGGCTTCAATCCCGATAAAACAGTGCCCAATACGATATTTGATGCAATGGCGTCCTTGCCCAAGCCACCCAAAACCATCGCGATTGTGACCAGCAAATTCCCTTCGGTCTTTTTCTTGTCAGGCGGTGCCAGAGAAGTCGCCAAGCAACGTGGACTTCAAGAGGTTTTGTATCTTGAGTGGGATTTTGGAAATCGTGACTTTGCACCCATTGCCTCCAGGATCAAGGAAGCCAAGCCCGATTTATTGTGGGTGGGTGACATTGGTGCTGAGGGCAATCAAATCTTAGAGGCCATGAAGAAAATTGATTATGTGCCCCCACTTCATACGCACGTGTATCCCTCACCTGGCATCATGGCGGTGGCGCCAGAAGCACAGGGCAGCTTTGCCATCTCGCCTTTTGAAGAGCATTTGCCTTTTACAAAGAACAAAGGCGCAGATTTTTTTGTCAAAGCATTTGATGAAAGAGCCAAGCAAGCCGGTTTGCCCTATACACGCGTTGAGGTTCAAGCTGCCAGTTCATTTACTGCATGGCAAATGCTTGAAGCCGCTGTCACTGCGACCAAGAGCTTGAATGACGACGCCATTGCCAAATGGTTAAAAACCAATAAAGTCGATGCGATCACAGGCCGTCTGCGTTTTGATGGGCCCAATAATTATGGCGACGACATGATGCACGTCAAGCAGTTGCAAAACGGTCAATGGCTTGTGGTTTGGCCCAAAAACTTCGCAGCGCCTGGTGTGAAGATCCAAACACAATAAAAAAACATATTCGCAAGCCCCGCCCCAAAGAACTTGAGTCTTTGGGGCTTTTTTGTATCTGAATTTACTCAGCTTTGAAGCTTGCTTAAGGGGGCGGCTGGGTGGTCTGTGCTGGCTTTATCAAAGGTCAAGCGTTTTCATATGAGCGTTTTTAAATGACCCTTTCTTGGGGCTTTATTCAACGAGATCAGTCGTTCTTTTTAGGCTTCTCTGGGCCAGAAAACCAAGCGACATACAAAGCGGGTAGTACCACCAAAGTCAGCAAGGTGGCTGTGAACAGTCCACCGATCACCACAATGGCCAACGGTCGTTGAGTTTCTGAGCCAATTTCTTGACTCAATGCCATTGGCAGTAGGCCCAATGCAGCCAACAAGGCCGTCATCAAAACTGTTCGCAGCCGTTGGATAGAGCCTTCCTTGACCGCATCTAAAACGTTCAAACCCGCGGAGCGCAGTTGTTGAAAGACCGACAGCATGACCACGCCATTCAAAACGGCTTGACCCGAAAGCGCAATGAACCCAATGGCTGCTGAAACGGACAAGGGAATGTGAAGCACCCAAAGTGCGACAAAACCACCAATCAACGCCAACGGAACATTGATCAAGATCAGAGCGGCAGTTTTGACTGAATTAAATGCATTGAACAAGAGCAAGAAGATCAGCAGCAAAGACACGGGAACGACCAAACCGAGTCTTTTCATCGCACGCTCTTGATTTTCAAACTCACCGGACCAACTGACAGTGTAGGTGTCGGGTATTTTTACATTCTTCTCTACCCTGGACTTCATATCGGCGACGATAGAGCCCATATCGCGTCCTTTGATGAAGATGCCAATGGCCATGGTTCTTCGACCCGCTTCTCGAGCAATGTTCATGGCGCCAGAGGCTTGTCTGATATCGGCCAAGGTCCCAAGCGTGGTGTAGCCCCCATTGGCCATCAATATGGGCGTATTTGGCAGGTTGCTAATGGCCCGGCTGTCATCTTTTAATCTCACGACAGCGGCAAACTTTCTCTCACCTTCCCAGATGTATGTGGCCACCTTTCCTGCAAGTGCAGCCTCAATCACATCTTGAATGTCGCTCACATTGATACCCAGTCTAGCAGCTCGCTCGCGCTTGATGTCAATCACAAGTTGGGGTAGCTCACCTAAGCGATCAACCTCTGCGCGTTGGATACCAGGAATTTGTTTAAACTCTCGGCGCATCGCCTCTACGGTGTTTTTGAGATCGGTTAAATCATCTCCTGCCACTTTAACGACAATTTGTCCCTTGATTTGTGAGATGGACTCCAAAACGTTGTCTCGGATGGGTTGTGAAAACGCGGGGTCAACTCCTGGGATGACCGATAAGCGAGCATCCATTTCTTCAATCAACTGATCCCGAGTCAGACCCTTGCGCCACTCTTCATGAGGCTTTACATCTACAAACACCTCTGCCATGCTGAGTGTTTTGGGGTCTGTTCCGTCTTCCGGTTGTCCGGCTTTAGAGACCACCGTTCTGACCTCGGGAATGGTTTGCAGCGCTCGCCTAGCAAGGCGTAATATTTTGGTTGCCTCTTCTTGAGAAACGCTGGAGGGTAGGTCCCAGTTCACCCAGAAAGTACCCTCGTTGAGTTCGGGTAAAAATTCCGACCCCAACCTGGAAGCGGCTCCGAGCGCCAAGACAAATGCGGTGAGTGCCATCAACATCACTTTTTTCCTGTGCTCAAGGGCCCAATCTAAAATTGGCCGGTAGAGATTTTTTGAAAAAGTAACGAGCTTGTTGTCCTCGCGTGGTAATTTTGAGCGCAAGGTCCAGTTGGCGATCAACGGCACCAAGGTCAATGAAAAAATCAATGATCCAACCAAGGCCATCGTCACGGACAACGCCATAGGTTGGAAGATCCTGCCTTCATGGCGCTGCAGGGCAAAGATGGGGATGTGCGCTGCAATGATGATCAGCATGGAAAATAGCGTTGGACGTCCCACCTCGTCGGTAGCGTCAGTGATCAAAGCTTGTCGCTCTTTTTCACCCATGCCTTCACCACGTTGCACGAGTCGATGCATGACGTTTTCTATCACAATCACTGCACCATCGACAATGATTCCAAAATCCATGGCCCCTAAACTGAGCAAATTGGCAGGAACGCCCATGATTTTTAGCCCCATGAAGGTAGCAAGCAAAGCCAAGGGGATGACCACCACCACGGCCAAACTGGCCCTGATATTGGAGAGAAACAGATACAACACAAGGCCCACCAAGATGGCGCCTTCAAGTAAGTTTCTAAACACCGTGGACAACGTCTTGGCCATGAGCCAAGTGCGGTCATAAAAGGGAACAATTTCAACTCCCCTGGGAAGTCCGCGTTGGTTGAGTTGTGATATTTTTTCTTTGACGCTTTTGAGGACCTGGGAGGCGTTTTCACCTTTTCGCATGATCACAATGCCTACAACTGCATCGTCATCACCATCTTGGCCCGTAATACCCAGTCGTGGGACTGCACCCAATTTCACCTGTGCAACGTCTCGAATCAAAATTGGAGTTCCGTTGTTGGAGCCTAAAACGATTTGTCCTATATCTTCTGCAGAACTCAACAAGCCAATACCTCGAATTGCAAATTGTTGTGAGCCTTGAGCAACATAACTGCCACCGGCGTTGGAGTTTCCGCGTCCTAATGCATCTTGTAAATTTTGAAAAGTCAGCTTGAAGGCCCTGAGCTTATCCAAATCAGGCTGTACTTCATATTGTTTGATAAACCCACCCATGGCCACGACGTCTGCCACGCCAGGAACTTGGCGCAAGTTTTTCTCAACAACCCAATCCTGTAGCGTTCTGAGGTCGGTGACGGTTTGACCATTGCCTTTGACCCTGTAGCGCATGACTTCCCCAACGGGCGTGGCATTGGGCATGACATTGACTTGCGAGCCATTGGGCAAGTCCACTGAGTTAAGTCGCTCGTTGACTTGCTGGCGCGCCAAATTGACATCGGCTTTGTCATCATAGGTAATGACGGTGTAAGACAAGCCAAACTGCGTATGGGAAAATAGGCGAATGGAGTTGGGTAGACCTGAGAGTGTCGCTTCAAGTGGCAAAGTGACTTGCTTTTCCACTTCCTCTGCAGCGCGTCCAGGGTAAAGCGCAATGACAGTGACTTGCGTGTCGGTCACATCGGGAAAAGCTTCAACAGATAGATTTTGAAAAGCAATTAAACCAGAAGCGACAAAAAGAATGGTCCCAAGGACAATGACCAAGGGTTGCGTGATTGCAAAATTAATGATTTTCTTCATGGTTTAATTGCCGGCACTTTCATGGGTGCTTGTTGAGCATTTTCTTGTGCATTGAGTAATTCTTTTGCCAGCAGGAGACCATTTTGACTGACCACCTTTTCACCAATGCTCAAGCCTGCTTCAACAATGACATCCTTTTTGTTTTCAAAGATGAGGGAGACTTTTTGGGATTGAAAAACACCAGGTTCAATTTCAACGAAAACAATGTGGTCGCTTCCCTTTAGAAAGACCGAGCTTGCTGGAATGTTTAAATTGTTCTTAAAGCTTCTAAGGAAAGAAGCGGTTGCTAGCATCTCATTTTTTAAAATGCGCTGAGGATTTTCGATAGAAGCCCTGACTTTGATGGTTCGGGTCATTGGATCAATCGTATCTGCGATGACCCTGATGGTGGCTTCAAACAATTGGTTTGGAAGGCTTGGTGTTTTGATATCCATCTTCATGCCCATTTTGATGTACTGAATATCGGTTTCACGAACGTCAATCAGGACCCATAGAAATCGTGGGTCAGTGACCACGAAAAGAGCAGGTGAGTTGGGCCCAAACTGGTCGGGCCTGATCTCTTGATCTGGATTTAAGTTTCTCTCAACGACCATGCCCCTTAAGCTGGAGCGAATGCCAAGTTGCTGATTGACACCAGCGCCACTTCCGTAAAGCGCTGTTCTGGCCTGAGCGCGATCAACTTCTGCCTTGGCCCTAAGGGAATCAGCCTCTGATTGTTCAAATTCTTTTTGAGAAGTAATGCCCGCGTTAAAGAGTTCTTTTTGCCTAACGAAATTTTTACCAGCCAGCAATGCGTCTGCCATGGCACGCGCGGTGTCGGCTTGCGCGGCTCCAAATTCGGGAGATGCAATCTGAGCCAAAAGGGTACCCTCGCTCACGCTTTGCCCGACATCGACTAAAATATGCTTGACCCGACCTGAAAAGGCTGGGAATACGCGTTGTGTTTTTTGTTCATCCCAAACAATGCGAGCAGGTAAATCAATTGAAATGTTTTCTGCTTGCTTGACCGCAACAGTGGAGAGAAGACTCAGTTGAGGATTGCCAGCGGGAAAGCGAAGTTGATTGTTTTGAACGATGGGCTGCTGGGTGATCTCCAAGTGCAAGGGAGAGTCAGAGCAAGCAATGAGCATAGCACCGATGGTGCAAAGTGTAAAAATAGATTTTTTCAAGGTGAACTCTTATTAAGAAATGTCAGTAGATCCAAGGCTGTCAATTTAAATTGGCATTTTGCTCAATTTGATAGGGCTCAGTCCTTAAAAACCAAGTACCCTGAGATTTAGACAAGTCCGCTTGTGCAGCAATGGCTTCGATTCGGGTTGTTCGATAGGTTCTTCTGGCGTCCAACAAGTCACTGAGGGTGAGTGCGCCTTTGTGATAGGCAAACTCTGCTTGATCTAAGACTTTTTTAGCCTGCGGCAAAATGATTTTGTCGTAGCGCTGATGTCGATCGTCTGAGGTCAACACGTTTTGCAATAAGGTCTGCAAGTCTGTTAGAGCAAGCAGTTTAATTTTTTCAGCCACGAGTTGTGCTTGAGTCAGTTGCTCTTGGGCGCGTTTGATTTCACCCTCGTAACTGTAATTGAATTGAAGCGGTAATTGAAGACGCAACTCCACCAAGCGGTTGGAGGTGCCTGGGTAATGATCAATTGATGCGCCCCAAGTCAGATCTGTTTTCTTGAGTGAGAGCGCCAAATCCAATGCGGTGTTTGCGGCCTTCTCCCTTTCAAGAGCCGCGATGACATCCGGTCTTAAAAGCACAGCTTTTTCAATTTGAGCAAGAGAGTCTTGTAAATTGAATGGATTGTTTTTAGAGGCAGTTAGCGACTTGAAGTCAGATTTTATTCGCCAAGTCAAAGGAGAGGTTTTGAATTTGATTATTTGAGAAAGACTCAAGGCGGCCATTTGTCTCTCTAGCTTTGCAGCTTGAGCATCTGCTTGTGCTCTTTGATTTTCTATGGATATTCTAAAAGCCTCTTGTGCAGATAGATCCCCGTTTTTTAGACGAATGCTTGCTGTATCATTTGTTTTTTGATAACTTTCTGCGATGGCAAAAAAATCTTCTTCTTTCATCTGTGCGGCATACAGGTCAATGAATGCCCTGTGGGCAAGGATTTGTTGACCAATCAATGTATCGCTTAAATCAAATTTGGAGGCGGAAAGTAAAGTCTTTGCCGTTTGAGCTCTTAAGTTGCGTTTTTCTCCTCGCTCCCAAGTCCAATCAATGCCCACCGATTTATCGATGCGCTTGTCATTTAAAATTGAGCCCGCACCAAGACCATTTTGTAAATCCAATTGGCTTGCACGGGTACTTAAGGTCGGAAGTGGAGCACGATCGGCGGCAAGCAAGTCTCCTTGTGCAGTTTGGGAGGCAGCCCGCGCAATTCTCACTTCAAAGTTGACTTTCGCTGCACTCAAGACTTCAGACAATTGAATGTAGTTCCAATCTTCAAGGGCAACTGATTTATTTAAGTCAATGTTTCTCACTGCAGAAGTTTGTATTTCTCCAACTGTTTTGCTTGAGGGTGATACCATTTGTTGTGCGATTGCACAGCTACTTGGTAAAAAAACGGCACCCAATCCAAGGGTTAACCCTAAAATGCTAGGTGATTTGAATGTTAGAAAGCGTCTTTTGTGTTGCATCCCCTGTTTATCCATCATCTTGCCTGACCAAAGGCTGACCAAAGCATCATTTATTCACCATGAGAGTACTACTTGTCGAAGATGATCAAGTTCTAAAGACCATCATGCTCAAGTCTCTTGAGGATGCGGGTCATCATGTGGATGTGGCAAGCCAACTTGATCGGGCAAGCCATTTTGCGTTCGTTCAGTCTTACGATGCTATTTTGCTTGATTTGAACCTTCCCCAAAAGGAGGGCCCCAACGCTTTGATGGGCAGTGGTTTGTCGTTGCTTAGAGAGTTGCGTGCCAGGGGAGACACGACACCTGTGCTGGTGTTAACGGCAAGAAACAGAACTGAAGAGCGAATAGCTGGGCTTGACGCCGGTGCAGATGATTATCTGGGCAAGCCTATTGATTTGGCCGAATTGGAAGCTCGGCTCAGGGCCCTGGCCAGGCGAACAAGCAAAACCAATGACATTCAAAAAGTTGGTGGTCTTTGTTTAGATCGAAAACAAAAGAGGGTTTTTTTAAACCATACGGAGCTAATCTTTCCCGCTCGAGAGTATGAGGTCTTGTCGCAATTGATGACCCCGCCAGGCAGGACAGTCAGTAAAAAAGAAATGTCTATTAAATTGTCGGACTTTGACGATGTTCTGGGTGACAATGCGCTAGAGACCTTTATCTCAAGACTAAGAAAAAAGATTCAGGGCAGTGGTGTGAGTATTCGAACGCTAAGAGGGTTGGGTTACTTATTGGAAGAAGAAAAAAATGAGCCGTATTAAATTGCCTTCTTTGTCAAATCAGCTTTTAAAAAGTCTGTATGTCCCTCTTTTCGTGACTTGGATTTTTGGGACCTTGGTCGTTGTGGTCGTTGCCAGTTATTTTACCGAGCAAGCATATGACCGAGCACTTTTGGACGATGCCTATTCTGTGGCCAGCCATGTAGCAAACAAAAACTCTAAAAACACGCAGGAATTGGTAATAAATCTTTCTGCCAACGAAATGACCACTTTACTCTTTGATCAAAGTGAAATCATATACTTTCAAGTTCTCAATATCGATGGATCTTTGATTGCGGGTCATCCAGGATTCGAAGCGGCCTTGCCTGAACAGGGGACTGCACCTAAATTTTCAAATTTAGAATTTCAGGATAAGAACTTCAGAACGGTGGCGATTTACCGTTCGCAGCCTTCGCCATTTTTTTTGGTCATGGCGCAAACATCGGACTTTAGAGCCGCATTGATCAAACGTTTGGCCCTTTTTTCTATTGTTCCTCAACTTCTATTCTTGGCCTTGTTGGCTATGTTTTTGAAGGGGGTGATAAAAAAAGAGCTGGCTCCTTTGTTGGATCTTGAAAATGCGGTGGAAACCAGAGCTGTGATTGATCTGACCCCTGTAGGCGTTGATACAAGAACGAAAGATGTTCATGATTTAGGCACCGCGATCAATCGATTGTTTTTCAGGATCGAAGACGGGGTTCGCTTACTTCGGGAGTTTTCAGGCAATGTGGCTCATGAACTCAGAACGCCTCTTGCGGGCATTCGAGCGCAAACAGAGTATGGCTTGTCCAATAAAAATCCTGAAATTTGGTATCAACAACTACAAGGTATTTCGAAAAGTGAGCTTCGTGCAAGCCACATGGTTGAGCAGCTTTTGGCACTTTCGCTGACCAACGAAGCCAAAGCGGGGTTGATCAATGAAGACATTGATATCGATGAGTTGGTCAAAGAGGCGGTCATGCGCTTTTTGCATAGGGCCGACTCTTTGGGTGTGGATTTGGGTGTCAAAGGTTACGAGCTAGGGGTTAAGATTAAAACGCAGCGTTCTTTGCTTGAGGGTGCGTTAAATAATTTGATTGACAATGCGCTTAGATACGGTGTTTCAGAAATTGAAAGTTTCAATCAAATCACCATTGAAATTGAAAAAACACAGCATTCCAATCAACCTAATTTCTTGGAAATTTCTGTGGTTGACAACGGCAAAGGAATTACTGACGAGTTTAAGCATCAAGTCATGCGAAGGCGCACTCAAGGACAAGCCGGACTTAATCTTGGTGCAGGTGCTGGTCTGGGTCTTGCCATCGTGGTGGAATATGCAAAATTACTCAAAGCAGAGTTTATTCTTCTAGACAACACGGGCAGTGGTTTGAAAGCAGTTTTGCGCTTGCCGCTTGAGTGAATCGATGAAAGAGTTCTTTGAGCAAAAAAAGCAAAGAATGCGTGAGCTTGCACTTCAAGTAAAATTCACCGAGTTATCATTTTTTTAAAAAAGTAAGGTTCTAAGGATGCTTCATTTTATTAGACGTTTTTATGCATTGATTTTTCTAGCCTACTGCGCACTATTTATCGAGTCACATGCGCAAACTTTTCCGAGCAAGACGATCACCATTATTGTGCCTACTGCACCAGGTGGTGCCAATGATGCCATGGCTCGCATCATCGCTCAAAGCATGTCGCCCCATCTAGGGCAGGCGGTGATTGTTGAAAACAAAGCTGGCGCAAATGGTGCGATTGCATCCGAATTTGTCGCCAGAGCAACTCCAGACGGTTACACCATCATGTTTGGCTACATTGCAACGCATGGGATCAATCCAGCCTTGCAAAAGTTGAAATACGATCCGGTGACGGACTTTGAGCCCATCGGTTTGGTGGCCAACTCACCTACCTTGATGGTTGTAACCAACGGCCTGAATGTCAAAACTCCCAAGGAGCTTATTGCTTTGATCAATGCCAAGCCTGGCACCATGAGTTATGCCTCGGCTGGAAAAGGAACGGCACCACACTTATCGGGCGAGTTGTTCAAGATTTCAACTGGCGTTGATTTGATTCATATTCCTTACAAGGGCTCCGCTCCAGCTGTTGTGGACACCATCGGTGGAACGACCCAAGTGATGTTCCCTAGCCTTTTTACGGCTTACCCTCAAGTTAAAGCTGGAAAGTTAAAGGCTTTAGGGATTGCTGGAGAGAAAAGATCATCGGTGATGCCAGAGGTGCCAACTTTGACTGAGCAAGGTGTATCCAATGTCAATGTGAATCAATGGTATGGACTCTTTGCGCCTGCTAAAACACCTAGAGGGCTCATCGATCGATTGAACAAGGAACTCAATATCGTGCTCACCGACAAGGTCATTGAAAAGAAAATCGAGGACCAAGGCGCTGAGGTTGAAACAAGTACGCCTGAGCACCTTAGAAACTTGGTTCAGTCTGAAGTGATCCGCTGGAGGAAGGTGGTGGCCGCTGCCAAAATTACGGTTGATTGAATTAAAGAACGCAAGAGATGTCCGAGAACACCATCCCCCCCCTTCGAGTCATTACGTCTGGTGCATTTGCTGCCGCACTTAAACTTTTGACACCACTTTATGAAACCAAGTCTCAAAGAAAAGTAGATTTATTTTTTGGATCCTCCATTGGAGCGGCCCACGACTCCATTCCTACTCGATTGAGTCAAGGTGAACAATTTGATTTGTTTGTTTTGGCTTCTTCTGCACTGGATCATTTTGCCGTTGAGGGCAAAATTCAAGAGCGATCGAGGGTGGATTTGGTGGTCTCGAACATTGGTGCTGGGGTTCGAGTAGGGGATCCCGATATAGATATCAGCACCGTAGACGCATTAAAGAAGGCCTTGTTGACGGCTGGGCGAATTGCTTATTCAGCCAGTGCAAGTGGGACTTACTTGTCTGAAGAGCTGTTTCAAAAGTTGGGCATTGAGGCTGAAATGGCTGTGAAGGCCAAGAAGATATTTAGCGAACGCGTTGGAACGATTTTGTTGCGCAATGAGGCCGATTTGGGCTTTCAACAAGTCAGCGAATTGATTCCCATTGAGGGCATCAAGATCATTGGAGAACTTCCCCCTGAGGTTCAAAAATCGTTCTTTTTCTCAGCAGGTATTGGCGCTCAAACGACGCAGTTGCATGCAGTTAGGCAATTGGTTGAATTTTTAGCCAGCCCTGAAGTGGCTGAGCTTGTTGCTCAAACCGGCCTTAAACCTGTACTGCCTGCGATGCCTTGGTAAAAAATCAGTTGAAGAAGTGGTTGATTGAAACGTATTTTCTAAAAGGTCTTGGGCTTACTCTATGCAGCCTCTAAAAGGTATCACCGTTGTCAGTTTGGAGCACGCCATTGCGGCTCCATTTGCAAGCCGTCAATTGGCCGATCTTGGTGCTCGAGTCATCAAGGTTGAGCGCCCCACAGTGGGTGACTTTGCCAGAAGGTACGATGAGCGGGCAAAAGGTTTGTCGTCTCATTTTGTTTGGACCAATCGGTCTAAAGAAAGTTTGACCCTCGATCTCAAAGATCCCGAGGCCCAAGAAGTTCTTAAGCTGTTGATCAAGCAAGAGGCCGATGTGCTTATGCAGAATTTGGCGCCAGGTGCCGCCCAAAGAATGGGATTGTCTTATGAGGACTTATCAAAAAGTAAACCTGACATCATTGTTTGCGATATTTCTGGTTATGGCAGCGATGGGCCCTATGCAAGTAAAAAGGCCTACGATTTATTGATTCAAAGCGAAGCTGGATTTTTAAGTACAACGGGCACAAAAGATCAAGTTGCTAAGGCTGGAATATCGATTGCAGACATTTCTGCAGGAATGTACGCTTATACCAATATTTTGGCAGCTTTGATGCATCGCCAACAAACCGGGCTGGGTCAGAGAATTGATATTTCAATGATGGAGTCCTTGTCTGAGTGGATGTCTTACCCACTTTACTACTCAATGGATGGTGCTGAACCACCTCCTCGTGCCGGTGCAAGTCATGCAAGCATCTACCCTTATGGCCCCTTTGAAGCAGGAGATGGGAAAGTGGTCATGCTTGGCTTGCAAAATGAGCGCGAGTGGTTGGTGTTTTGTGAGAAAGTCCTCTTTAATGCCCATTTGACTCGTGACGAACGTTTCAATACAAACACCAAGAGGAGTGAGGCAAGAGAGGAATTGAAGGCATTGGTTGTTCAAGTCTTTTCTTCATTGACCGCTGCTCAAGTCAGTGAGAGATTGGAGGCAGCAGGGATTGCCAATGCCCAAGTCAATTCAATGGCCGAGGTGTGGTCTCACGAGCAGCTCAAGCACCGAAACCGATGGACGAAGGTGCAAACACCCGTGGGCGAGATGCCTGCTCTCATTCCACCGGGTTCATGGAGCAAGGGGCAGCCTCGCATGGATGCGGTGCCTGAATTGGGACAACACACAGACTTGATTTTGAGAGAGTTGGGTAAAACCAAGCTGCAAATCGATGAAATGCGTTTAAGAAATGCCATTTAAGACCGCTCCATATTCACGTAAACACTGCCTAGCTTATCTTAAAGACACCCTTATGATTTGATCTTACCACTCAAGGAGATCAAAATGCGATTGCGCCACACTGTTGTTACTTTATTAAGCGTGCTACTTGTGACTTCGTGCGCGAACTTGAGCAGTCCTTCTGCTGGATTTGCGACTCTTTTTGATGCGGGTAGCAATTTGTTGGGTTGGACCAAGTTTGGAGATTCAAATTGGAGAATCCAAGATGGAGCCATTCAAGCTGACTTTTTGCCGGGAAAAATAGCCGGACATTTGATCTCTAAGAAAACTTATACCGACTTTCAAATTTATGCAGAGTTTTGGGTCGATTCGGAAACCAACAGTGGCATTTTTATTCGTTGCGAAAATCCAGAAAAAATCGGTGCTGACACCTGTTATGAGGTCAACATTTGGGATACAAGGCCAGATCCAAGCTATGGGACAGGCGCCATTGTGGACACCGTTAAAGTAACCCCACCCTATCCCAAAGTGGGGGGGAAATGGAGTGTGATGGAAATTGCCGCCAAAGGTCCTCAAATGGTCGTGAAAATTGATGGGGTGGTTACAGCATCTGGAAGTGACAGCAAGCACAGCAAGGGAAACATTACTTTGCAGCACGGTGGCGGGACAGTTAAATTTAGAAAGATCTTGATCAAAGAGCTTTGAAGATTTAAGTTTTCTTGCGCTCAATACAGACATTGATTTGAGTCTCATGCAAGTGAGACTCACCAAACCTAATCCAAGTCAGATGGCTCCTCCAAGTATGCAGTTTATTTGAGAGGATCTTAAATACCGATTGGTTTGGCCAGTTAACGAAGGGGTCACTTGGCGAAAGGGAAGTCGATCTATTGCTTTAATTAAAAGTTAACTCAATGAGTTTTTTTTGATAGATCAGTCAAGGCTTGGATGGCTGTGTCGATGGCATTGTCATTTTTCATTAACTTAGAAATACGCATTGCATTTTCGCGGTAACTAGGATTTTTATAAATTAAGGCTAAAAATTTACCAAGTAAGCGACTGGTCATTTCATTTTTTCTCATGTAGCCTGGGGAAACACCCAGGCGCTTTAACTCACTTCCCCAAAACGGTTGGTCTGCAATGTGAGCAACCACTATGCTAGGACAGCCTGCCAGTAAACTCGATTGTGTCGTGCCAGCACCGCCATGATGAACAACAGCTGAGCAAAAGGGAAAGATTAAGCTGTGTGGAGCGCGCCTTAAGACCAAGATATTTGGCTCGCTTGGCAGAGAAGTTGATTCAGGAATTGGAAGTTGAAAGATGGCTCTGCAGCCAAGTCCCCTCACTGTTTCTCTCCAAGTCTCGTACACTTTTAGCCAAGAAGCCTCGTTGGGCACGAGCATGCTGCCAAATGTGAAATATACGGGTGCCTCTTGATCGCTCACGAAATCTGTGATGACGCTACTTAAGCTGCTTGCTTGATAAAGTGCTGATGGATTTAAAAAGCCTCAAACTTTAAAGTTTTCTGGCCAATGCATTGCTGGCGGACATACTGCACGGCTCACTGCAATTAAATTCAAGCTCTCATTGCTCCAAGCCTCAGTCAATACATCACGGATGATTTTTTGGTGATGATTGGTTCTTAAATGATTGATTTGTTTGAGGAAAACTCTGTTAATCATCCATTGTGCAAGTCGCCACCAAAGTGGAATGGCCCATCTCCCCAGATTCACTGCACCAAATGGAGCTTGATAAGAATTGGGCCGTATGTTGTGCACAGGGTAAAGCGTTGCGACTGGAACATGAGCGAGTTCAGCGGCGAGTTGCGTCGGATAGCAAAAAATATGTCGCACGACCAAATCACTGCTCGCGCACAACTCTTTTGCTGCATCAAACATAGCCGATTCAGCTGGGTAGAAAAAATATGTGTTGATGATTTTGAGCTGTGCGCTTGGGTCTCGAATCGCTTTGAACGCCTCGCCCATTTGCGCCATCATATCTACGCTTGGCAGCATTGGATTAGGCACATTGATCAGCTCGAACCCATATTGATTCGCAATGGCTGAATAATCTCTTTCGGATACCTCAGTGATGTAAAGCTTCACGCTGTGCCCAGACTTAACCAATCCTGTCGCAAGTGCAATGAAGGGATTGATATCTCCTTCACTCCCCCATGTTTGCAATCCAACTCTCATCGTTCAAACCTATTGAGTGATGATTGGATGAGCAGTTGCTTTGCAAGCGTAAATTGCGACAAACTCTATAAAGTGAAACTTAATCAATCGATTTTTCATGGGTTAATTTTTTTGTGACTTTAAAAGCTTGACCTGAATCTGATTTGAACTGATCACGTCAACTCTCGCTAGCTTCATATCCAATATTTACAAGCATAAGACTTTGATGGTTATCTAAGCTTTGATAATTTCCTGGCTACAGAGTGTCTTCAGTGGGCAAGTTAACCATTGATGCGCTTAAGTTCCATAAGCTTTGACCCAGTTGTAGGCTGCTTGCCTTTGTAGACAGGGGTTGTGCAAAGGCTTGGCGACCCTCGCGTTGGCGGTTCCCCCAGCTCCAATGTACTCCTGAGGTTGCGAAACCGTCATCAGCAACGGCTTGAGCAACTCTCTCTCCCGCCAAAGCTTGACTGACATACCCTTTGGTGATATTTTTTTGAAACCAAGGAAAGATCACTTGAAATGCTTTAGGTGTATCTCGGAATAAAGCGGTGTCAGCCACACAACCAGGGTAGACGGTGTTGAACACGATGCCCGTGCGATCATGGTAACGGCGGTGTAACTCTTTGCTGATGATCATGTTGCATAATTTGCTATCTTTGTAGGCTTTTCCAGGTTTGAATTTGTTTCCGTCTATCATGGCAATTGGATCCAAGAAACCTGACTCAAGGCCTTTTAGTTGACCTAAATCTGCGGGAGCTGGGATGGGGACTTTTCCACCAAATTCCTCTGAATTGGCTGTCACTGTACCCAAAGTAATGAGGCGAGATCTAAAGTCTTTTTGCGAATGCTCTTTTTGAGTTTTAAAGAGAAGATCGAGTAGCAAGCGGCTCAGTAGGTAGTGCCCAAAATGATTGGTTGCAACACTCAGCTCGAAACCCTCGGGCGAGCGTGCAGGGGTTTTGAGACGCGGCATATAAGTTGCGGCATTGTTAAGTAAAGCATGCAAGGGCATGCCTGTGCTTCGAAAAGAGCTTTCAAATAAATGGATATTTTCTTGACTTCCTAGATCGAGTTTCATCAAAGTGATGCTGTTAGGTTCGATATTTTCTCCAAATGCAGCTTCCTCTGCACGCCCAAGGTCTCTGCAGGCCATGACGACGTGCCATCCGCGTTGAACCAATGATTTGGTTGCGTGCAAGCCTACCCCAGAGGAGGCTCCAGTGATGATGACGGTTGGGTTGTTTGCTCTCATGTTCATAAAATCTTATCTCATCGGTCCTTTAAATTAGACCTGTATATGAACCGCCATCAAGTTGCAAATTTTGTCCAGAAATAAATCCCGCTTGCGAGCTACAAAGAAAAGCGCAAGCATCGCCAAATTCATCAGGAAGACCAAATCGTTTAGCTGCAACTGTTTCGGTGATCTTGTCTCGAGCTTGCTCAAGACTTATGGCATGCAACTTCATCAATCGCTCGGCCATATATTGTTGCCTAGGCGTATCAATTCGCTCTGGTAAGAGGTTATTGATGGTGACATTATCAACGACAGACTCAAGAGAGACTGACTTGCTAAAAGCAGTCAAACCTGTTCTTGCTGTAGTTGAGAGTGCCATATGCGGCCTCGGACTTTTGACCATGGCTGACGTGATGTTGACGATGCGTCCAAATTTTCTATTTCGCATTCCAGTTATAAAACCTCGAATAAGCAATATGGGCGCGAGCATATTGCACTCTATGGCTTCAATCCATGCGTCGTGATCCCAGTCTTTCATGCTTCCTGGAGGTGGTCCCGCATTGTTGTTGACCAATATATCAATTATGGAAAAGTGATCAAATAATTTTTGTCTTTCACTCTCTTTGGTAATGTCGGCTTGAATCGCATTGACCAGCACTCCAGTTTTCTCTAGGATGATCGATTTCGCATACTCTAGTCGGGACTCATCACGGCCATTGATATAAACGTCTGCACCTTCCCTAGCAAGTGAAGTCGCGCATGCCAATCCCAAACCTTGAGAGGAGGCGCAAACCAAAGCCACGCGCCCTTTGATTCCTAAATCCATATTGAACTTCTTTATTTCTTAATTGAAACGTGGGCTGTTTTAATTACATTGCCCCATTGCGTTCTCTCCAAGTTCATCATCTTTGTGAACTCTTGAGAGCCAAACACCACAGGATCAAAACTCATTTCTTTCATTTTTCTTTGAAAGGTTGGATCCTTCGCTAAAGAGAACAATTCCTTCTCCCAAAAACCAATGATCTCAGGTGATGTTTTTGCGGAGAAAAAAGCACCATACCAGTTCATGATATCCAAATTGCTCAACCCACTTTCAGCCAACGTTGGCAAATCAGGATAAGCATCTAGTCTTGATGCTTCCAGAGTAGCCAATGCTTTGAGCTTGCCAGACTTGATATGTTCTTTCACGGATTCAACCGATTGGACTAAAAATTGTACGTCTCCTGCCAATAAGCCCATGACCGCAGGAGAGCTTCCTTGGTAGGGCACATTGGTCAATTGAATGCCTGCTTTTGTGAAAATAATTTCTGATATCAAATGAAAAGCATGTCCTAGTCCTGGGGTACCGTAAAAAATTTTACTAGGCTCTTTTTTTGCTAAAGCAATGAACTCAGCCATGGTATTGGCTTTCACGTTCGCATTGATCACAATCACTGCAGGATTGCGACCAAGAAGTGCTGCAGGAATCAAGTCGCGGTTAGAGTCATAGGGTGGCTTGGGGTCAAAATGTTCTGCAATGGTGATGGGAGTTGGCGGCGAAAATAGCAATGTGTAACCATCAGAGGGCGCTTTAACCACGTGGTTGGTACCAATTTGCCCTGAGGCACCTGGCATATTTTCGACAACAATTTGTTGGCCCCATTTAGGTCCAAGAATTGATGCGGCCAAACGTCCCACAGTGTCTGGGCCACCTGCTGCAGGAAAAGGGACAATCATTCGAATGGACTTTGATGGATATTTTGCATTTTGAGCATTCGAAAAACCTGCGCCCAATGTGCTCAAAGCAAATGCGCTTAAAAGTTTTCTTTTGGAGTTTGAAAATGGTTTCATGTGTATTTCTTTCTAAAAAAATAGAGGAGTTTTTTCTTAAGAAGTCGTTTTAGTCTTTTTCACGATCGTGGTCATTT